>Ga0193706_1000039_pt1 | contig 137107 bp, 115 predicted proteins | sample U3c1metaG_FD_160130 | JGI IMG/M metagenome (GOLD analysis project Ga0193706, IMG submission 160130) | Soil microbial communities from a riparian zone of the East river system, Colorado, United States - U3c1 | ecosystem: Environmental > Terrestrial > Soil > Riparian zone | place: USA: East...
AGCCAAGTTTGCACTATCGAGAATCGACGCCTCCCGCGTATTGGAAGAAGACTCTCGTGCCGATCGACGATGAACCCGCCGTCAGCACGTGCGCGTCAGTACGCCCGTGAGTCGCGCCTTGGCCCCGACGCAATGACGTTGCCGTGGGCCACGATGAGGCGATCGAAGTCCCACGCCATGAAACGCCGACAGCTCGCCCTCGTCGATGCGACGTCCTTGGCCAGGAAATTCCAGACGCGACTCTGCGCCAGCCGACCGCGTGTTCCTGTGACCAAAAGGAGCGCCGAGGTCTGCCACGAAGGAGGCGTTTCGATATTGAACACGAGATCGGCGACGATGAGCGTGCGTGACGGAACGTGCAACCAGACCGTTTCCTCCATCCTGGGTGCCCCCTCGATCGCTGTAGCAGCGAGGATCCCGCCAAAAAGCGCCACCTCGCGGTCCTCCGGGGGCTCGAAGGTCAAGCCGGGCTCCTTGGCGTCGAGTCCGGCAGGTCCCAGCAAGCGTGCCTCCGGATAGCGCCTCTGTGCAGGGGCGAGATGGAGATGATGCTCGAGATTCGGCGCGATCAGATGGCTCACGGGACCCAGGGCGACAGGCTCGCCGGCCAGCCGATCGTCGATGGGCACTGGCGAAATCAGGGCCAACGATCCGTCGTTCAGGCGAACGACGGTCATGCGCGTCGGAAAACGGACCCCCATCGGCAGCCGGAGCTCGTGATCCGCCGTCCACAGATTCTCCGCTTGCGGGTCCAGCATGGCGCCTCTCCGCCGCGGGCACCCAGCTCCGGGCACGTGCCCGCGGTGTGCCCGCTCCGCGAGAGGAGAAACCCACCAACGAGCGCGCCCGCGGCGTCAGCGGCGCCATTGTCCTCGTGAAATGACGGCCCTTCTCGGCCCCCGCGCACATCGGTGTCGCACGGCACACGCGTTGCTTTGAACCATGACATGACGCGACCCAACCAAGAGGCTCCTCTCGCCATGGCTTGGAGCGAAGGAGACGACCATGAGACTCCCCAGCAACGTTCGATCGCTGTTCGCCTTTGGGGCCTTCTGCGCCGTCGGTGGCGCATGGCTCACCCTCGTTACCGAGGTTCGCACGTGGCCGCTCCGCGCCGATACCAGTGCTGCGTCTGCTGCGCCACCATACGAGATCGACTCGCCGCAGCATCCTCCGACACCGATTGAAAGCACGATTGAGGCTCGAGAACTGAATAGGGTCATGCGATAATGCTCGGATGGGCGGCGGATGTCGCACACTGTCGGGCATTCCGATCGCGCTCGGGGTGGGGCTCGCGCTCGCCCTCGGCGCCACGGTGGCTCGCGCGGACGACGTCCTCCATCTCGGCGCCGCGCAGCTCGACCGGCCGACGGTCGTCGCGCTCGGGGTGCAGCTCCTCATCCAAGGGGACGACAACCACAACGCGAGTGTCGCGCTGCGCTACCGCGCGGCGGGGACGAGCACCTGGCGACAGGGCATGCCGCTCTTTCGCGTTCGTCCTGAGGTCGTCACCGGCCGCACCGTCCCCGCGCAGTTCGCGGGGAGCCTCTTCGACCTCGGGCCCGGCCAGAGCTACGAGATCGAGCTTCACGCGGTGGATGTGGATGGGAGCGTCGATCAAGTCGTCGCCCTGACCGGCACGACGCGCCCGGTGCCTCCCGCCGAGCCGAAAACGCCGAATCGCAAGAACGTGACCGACGTGACGAGCCTGCGGGCCGCGCTTTCGGCCGCCAAGGCGGGCGACGTGATCACGCTCGCCGATGGTACGTACGCCGGCACGTTCGCGATGCAGGCCAGCGGAACGGCCGAAAACCCCATCGTCATTCGCGGCACCACCGAAGAGGGCACCATCCTCGACGGGGGCGGCTGCACCGGTTGCAACATCCTCGAGGCCTACGGAAGCTTCGTCCAAATCGAGCTCTTGACCTTGGCACATGCGTCGCGCGCGCTCCGATTCCAAGGGATGGGCGCGCAGGGCAACGTCGTTCGGCGCGTGCACATCCAAGACACCATCCTCGGCATCGGATCGAACCCCGACCAGAAGGACTTCTACATTTGCGACAACCTTCTGGAGGGTCGCCTCGTCTGGCCGGCGGTCTACACCGACGACAACGGCGCCCACGCCAACGACGACGGCATCAATCTCCAGGGGAGCGGACACGTCATTTGCCACAATCGCATCGTCGGCTACGGCGACGCCATGAAATCGGAGCAGGACGGCGCGCGCGCCATCGACTTCTACGGCAACGAAGTCACGTCCGCGTACGACAACGGGCTCGAGCTCGATGGCAGCGAAGGCAACGTGCGCGCTTTCCGCAATCGGTTTACCAACACCTACGCCACGCTGAGCTACCAACCCGTATTCGGAGGCCCCGCGTACACCTTTCGCAACGTCGTCGTCAACGTGGCCAATGAACAGATGAAGTTCCACGCGCTCGGCACGACGCCCCCGCAAGAACCGAGCGGCATGCTCGTCTACCACAACACCTTCGTGAGTCCCGTCACCGCGCTCGCCAACCACACCGACGCCGTGAGCCACCACTTCGTGCTGGAGAACAACCTCTTCATCACCGCCCCCGATCCCAACGGGCGCACGGTCGATTTTACCGGCGGTGTCGACGACGGCACGTTCGACTATAACGGCTACTATCCCGACGGCATTTTCGATTTCACCTGGGGCTCTCTCGGCTACGTCAAATACAATAACCTCGCCGCGGCGCGCACCGCTCTCGGCATCGAAGTGCACGGCCTCATCCTGGCGCCGCCGATCTTCGAGTCGGGGCTCTTGGCACCCGCGAGCTACAAGACGCTCCTCGGGCCGGCAGACGTGACCCTCGCCGCTTCTTCGACCGCCATCGATCACGGTCTCGTCCTTCCCAACTTGAACGACGGCTACCGCGGCAGCGCGCCTGATTTCGGCGCGCTCGAGCGTGGATGTCCCGTCCCCATCTACGGCGTGCGTCCTCCCGGGGTCGACGAGAGCAACGAGCCCACCGGCTGTGCGTCGGGCGGCGCCGACGCGGGCCTCAGTGACGGCGGCCCGGTGCCGCCTCCCGACGCTGGCATCGGAGGGGGCGCCGGTGCGGGCGGGGGCGGACGCAGTGGAAGCGGTGGCAGCAGTGGAAGCAGTGGCAGCGGTGGTAGCAGCGGAAGCGCCGGACGCGGTGACGGCGCGGCAGGCAGCGGGGGAAGCGCTGGCACCAGCGGGACGGGCGGGGCACCCGACGATGGGGGCGTCGGGGGCACTCGTGGAACGGGCGGTGGCGGAACGGCGGGTGCCACCTCCGGCGGCAGCGGCGGCTCGGGTCCCACGGAAAGCCAAGGGGGCTGCGGCTGCACGACGGCGCGAAGCTCGGCGACGATCGGCGCGTGGTCGCTCGGCCTCGTTTTACTCTTGCGCTTGCGGCGAAAAGCAGCGTAGCGCAATCGGTCGCCAGCAGTGGCATACTGCTGCGCGTGATCCTCGTCGGCCAATACGATTCTCCTTACGTTCGGCGCGTGGCGGTGACGCTGCACCTCTACGGCATGCCTTTCACGCGCAACGCCATCTCCGTGTTCGGCGACGCCGCGGAGATGGCCCGCATCCATCCGTTGGTGCGCATTCCGTCGCTCGTCCTCGATGACGGCGAAGTGCTCATCGATAGTGCCGCCATCATCGACCACCTCGACGAGGCGGCCGGCCCGGGCGCTGCCCTAACACCCCGTTCCGGCAAAGAGCGGCGACGTGTGCTGCAAGGGACGGTCGCGGCAACAGGCGCGATCGACAAGGCCGGCGCCGTCGTCTACGAGCGCCATTTTCACGAGGGGACACGCTTGAGCGAGGAATGGGCGGGCAGGTGCAAGCAACAGCTCGCGGGCGCCCTCGGATGGCTCGAATCGCAGCTCAAGGGGGAGTGGCTCACCGGCGCCAAGATGACCCAAGCCGACGTCGCTACCGCCTGCATGGTGGGTTATTTGAAGCTCCGTCTGCCGGAGGCGCTGCGCGAGGCGGAGTATCCCGAGCTCGAGCGACATTCGCTGGCGTGCGAAAGGCTGGACGCCTTCGTCGTGTCGCGCCCGAGCCCGAGCGAGCTCATGCCCCCCCGTTAGCCATGCGCTGTCAGTACTTCTCGCTCTACCCGATCACGATCGGCCCATTCAGCGAGGCGGCCTAGCGGCCGCGCTCCACGTAGGGCGATAAATAGCGGTAGAGTAGCGTCTTCGTCTCCTCCATGAGCTTTCTCGCGAATGCAGGCTCCTCGCGCTGCGCGTGGAGAAGCAGGGCCGAGAACATCTCGACGATCAACGTCGCCACGACCCACTGCTGGCCGGGAGCGAGCCCGGGGGCGTAGCGGCGGATCATCATGGTCACGCGCTCGATGGTATGGCGATGGAGGGCCTTGTCCGCGTCGGCGTAGACACCGTAGAGCTGGAAGTTCACGAGCATGGCCCGAAAGTCGGGATCGTCTTCGCGCTGCGATGCGAAACGGTCGATCGTGGCGTCGATCAGAGCACGCCAAGATCCAGACTCGACCTCGTCATCGAGGAGCTCGTCCACGGCCGCGCGCGAGCGTTCGATGGAGCGTTGGGCCAAGGCCTCGAAGAGGGCGAGCTTGTTGGGAAAGAATTGGTAAAGTGATCCGATCGAAGTCTTGGCGCGCTCCGCTATCGCTTCCATGGTGGCTGCTTCGAATCCAACTTTCGCAAAGACGACCGCGGCTGCGTCGAGAATTGCCTTCACCCGCTTTCGGCTACGCTCTTGGGTAGGAACACGTCGCGTACGAGCTTCTTTTCGAGTCGGCACTTGACAATGTGAGGATACCCTCACATTGTTGTCAAACGTGAGGGCGTCCTCACATTCGAGGGACCAACCATGCAAGCAGCCACGCTCCCGCTCGCGAGGGCTCCGGGCCCCAACGGCGCACCCCTTTTCGGCAGCCTGTTCGATGCGTGGCGCGACCCGCTCAAGCTGCTCTCCGACAGCGCCCGCGATCATGGTGACGTGGTTCGCCTCCGCTTCGGTCCCTACCACTACGTTCTGGTGAGCGGGCTTTCGGAAATCCAGCATGTCCTGGTCAAGAACCAGAAGAACTACACCAAGAGCCGCAGCTACCAGGGCGTGAAGCTCGTCCTCGGCGACGGGCTTTTGACGAGCGAAGGCGAGTTCTGGCGACGCCAGCGGCGCTTGGTACAGCCGGCGTTCCACCTCCAGAAACTGCGCGGTCTCGCGACCACCATGGCACGGCTCACCGACGAGCAGATCGAGCGCTGGAAGTCACTACCGGAAAGTGGACGGACGCTGGACATGCACGCGGAAATGACGCGCCTCACCTTTCGCATCGTGGGGCAGACGCTCTGCAGCTCCGACGTGGAGGGGGATGCGCAGGCCATCGGCGCCGCCATCACCGCCGCCATGCGCTTCGCCAACGAATACGTCGAAACCATCGTGCGCATTCCCACCTGGCTCCCGTTGCCGAAGAACTTCCGCTTTCGCCGCGCCAAGGCGACCCTCGATGGCCTCGTCTACCGGCTCATCGAAGAGCACCGCGCCAATAGCGACCGCGACGGAGATCTCCTCAGCATGTTGATGGCGGAGACCGACGAAGGGGACGGGCAAGGGATGACTCCCAAGCAGCTGCGCGACGAAGTGATGACGCTGGTGCTCGCCGGGTTCGAGACGACCACCAACGCGCTCACCTGGACGCTGTACCTCCTGTCGAAGCACCCCGATGTCGCGCGCAAACTCGAGCAAGAAGTCGCCGAGGTACTCGGGAGGCGCGCCGCCACCTTCGAAGATCTCCCGCGCCTCGAGTACACCGAGCGCGTTCTGCAGGAAGCGATGCGCCTCTACCCTCCCGCCTGGTGCTTGGAGCGCGCGGCCGTCGAGGACGACGAGATCGGAGGATATTCCATCCCCGCGGGCACGACGATCGCCATCTGCCCTTACGTGCTGCATCGCAACCCGAGTTATTGGGAAGACCCGAACACCTTCGACCCCGATCGCTTCTTGCCCGAGCGCTCCACCGCGCGTTCGCGCTTTGCGTATCTGCCCTTCGGTGACGGACCACGCATCTGCATCGGAAAAGGGTTTGCCATGATGGAGGCCAAGATCGTCCTGGCCATGATCACCGGCGCTTTTCAGATCCGGCCCGCGGGCACGCGGCCGGTCGAGCTGGATCCGGGCATCACCCTGCGCCCGAAGCACGGCATGCCCCTTTCCATCGTGCCGCGGACGGCCTGACAGTCTGCTGAAAATGGGAGGTTTCGCCGACGGATGGGTTGGTGCTGCCAATTCTCCCCCCCCGCCCCCTCTCAGCTGAGCATTCATCACATCACGATGGCGGAAGACCGGCGGAAGACCGCCAGGGCGCCAGCGCCGTCACCAGGGCCGCCAAGAGAGATTGGGGATCTCGGGCCGGTCCCTGAATTCGGCCCGCTCCCGCTCCCGGTCCCGCCACCCGATTTCATCCATCGTGGAGGACCTTGGCTGACCTAACGAACATGGCCACAACGCGATCAAGGGTGGCGATGGGTATCGTCGCCGATGAGCTTCAGGCGGTGGCGGACATCGAGAATGGAGGGCGATTCGGTGGTAGAGCCTGGCGCTCGTGATCGAAAGGCATGGGAATCGGGAGCGGGACCGGGAGCGGGAGCGGGTCAGATCCGAAGCCACGACATCGGACATCCCATCGCTACCACCGCCGCGTCGTTGCGTAGCGGCTCGTAGCAAGTGGCGAAGCGACGGGCCTGCTCGTGCAGTGGATCGTGCACTCGATCTCCGAGCGCGCCTTGATACAGCTCCTCGTCGGACGGCAGCTTGGTGCTGCGGCTCCTCTCTCCAGGGATGACCGGCGCAGGCCCAAGCGCAGTGAGTCTTCTACAAAAAACCCAGAAACCCTGGCGCCCTGGCGGTTTCTTCCCGTGACGATCCCTGATTTGTGACGAATGCTCAGCCCTCTCAGATCGTGAGGGGCGTGATGAGTAGCGCTAGGGCGCGCAGCGAACGGCAAAGAACGCGCCGTTGAAGTCGGGTGCATCTGCGAAATGCGGATCGGCGAGACCGTCGATGGTGCCCGTGATGCAACCGTCGTCAGCGCTGTCGATGGTCAGCGTCGCTTCGCTCGCCTCGAGCGAGATGCTCCCGATCCCCTTGGCGGACGTGTTGCAGGCGGGACCGGGATCGCACCCCCGGTTCGAATTGGGCGAGGTCGTCACGACAAAATCGCCGAATGTGGCGCCGATCTTGGCGAGGGAGTGTACCCCGGGCATGAGAGATCCATTGGGTACTGAAATGTGAAAGCTCCAGTGATCGAGGCACTCCTCACCGCTGGCCCAGTGGGTCCACTCACTGCAGGCGCGGATTTCGCTCGAAAACTGAAGCGTCGTCGTGCCATCCGAGCCGAGCGCTTGGCCCGTCTGCAGGCCTGCGATGCGCGCGGATCTGCTTGCCAGCGCGGGACAAATTGCGGGGACCGGTACGAGCGGGGGGTCGCTTGGCGAAACCGCCACGACGAAGGGCAGAACGGCGAGCCAGAATAGCGGCAATTTTCGCATCATCGGTCGGGTTCCCCGTCGACACACACGATGTTGTCCTCTTTGACGCGGCATGAAACGGCGCGCGAGGAGCCGCAGCGCCCCTGGTTCGGTATGGCCAAACAGCGAAATCCGCAGCTGCGAACGCTGCTCGCTTGGATGCAGGCCAGCTCCGCTGCCGAGTTCCATACGGCGCCCGTCGCCTCGAGCGGCGGATCCCAGCAGAACACGGTGCCCCGCTCGGAGCGGCATGTGCCATCGGGCGTTTCGGCGCAGCGCACGACGCCGTGGTCGGCGATGCAGTGGTACCCGCAACCGACCTTTCCAAAGCCGCTCTCGCATGTCGCATTCGGTGTCGACCCTCTGCGCGAGGCGAGTACGGCGGCGGGCGGATCCCAGCAGGTTACGTTGCCCTCATTGGCGCGGCAGGCGCCGAACGGCGTTTGCGCACACTGCACCTGGTCGTAGTTGGCGACGCAATGATAGCCGCACGCCGTTTGGCCATAGCTCGTGACGCAGCTCGGCCGCGGCGCATGGCGACCGAGCGCGGTTTTGACGAGCGGCGGCGGGTCCCAGCAAGCGACGATCCCCGAGCCGACACTGCAGATACCCTGCGGCGTCTGCGCGCAGCGGACCTGGTTGTCGCTCGCTCGGCAGCCGAAGCCGCACGCCGTCTTGCCCTCACTGTGCAAGCATTGCGGATCGGGCGCGCCGGAATCGAAAGCGCGAACGTCTTGCAAGGAGAGCACCGCGACGGCGGCCAGCGCGACTGCGAGGCGAAAGGCGCCGCCCCTTCTCGGCATTGCGAGCCGTGGTCCAGCTGTCGTCATGCGCGTTTGCCTAGGATGTTGCCACAGCGGTGATCGCGCAGCGGCGGTGGTGCAGGTGTCGGCGGTGTCCCCGTCGGGCATAGAGTATGGCACGCGCCGCACGCTTGGGGCGCGGCGTTTCGTATTACATCCGTGTCATCGCCGCGGGAACGGCGGGATGTACAGGGGAAATCCGTGTCCCCGAGCGCTCAAGCCGCTCCCAGCACGGCCCAGCAAACCCCGTGGGCGACCGCGGGTGCTACCGCCGAGGGAGCCTCGATGGATCTTCGTCGCCCATCAACGCGGGCGCGATCACCCCGAATCGAAAACGCAGACAGCGCGCAGGCTGACGAGTTCCAAGCGGGTGATCGATCCGGCGCTGTTTTACTGACAGAGCCCGGTCAATTCCATCTGCACCGATGTCGGCACGGAGCGGTTGCCGGCGGTGTCGACGGCATAGAGCTCGAACGTGTTGGACCCTTCGACGGCCGCGTAGGCGACCGTGGACGTGCCCCCGATGACGGTGCTTTCGGGGCGCAGGATGCCGTTCACATACACGTCGTAGCGAATGGCGAGCGGCGGATCGGCGTTGTCGGTCGAAGGTTCCCAGCGCAGCCAAGCTTCGCCACACCCACCGTCGAACCCGCTGAGATTGGCGGGCGTGGTGGGGGCCGAGCTGTCAGAACCTTTGGTGGACGGCTTGGTGGTGGCCGAGACGGCGTTGCTCGACCCCGACCAGTTGATACCGTTGTCGCGGGCACGCACGGTGAAGACGTAGGCCGTGGCGGGCGTCAGCCCTGTCACCGTGGCCGACGTGTTGGGGCCGGCCCACACCGAAGCATTGCCATTCACGAACACTTGGTAAAAGACATACGGGCTATCGTCGGTCGACGCCGTCCAATGAAGCGAGACATGCGTCGTGCCCGTCTCGGTGACGGAGAGAACCGGCGCCGTCGGCGGACGCCGATCCAGGGCGGCAGACAGCGAGGACGCCGAGAGCATCGTCGCGGCGACCACCGCGGCAGCCCCCGTTGCTGCGGCGAATTTCCGAGCGAGTGGTATCATGTCGTCTTGTCCTCTCCTGCCTACTAGAGGAGGGGCCCCCCTATGGTCCGAACTGGAGCCTCCGGCGCCCGCCAGCTGCCGCGATCCTACAGCCGAGGACTGGCGTTGCCAGTCCTTCGTCAGTCCGACCCCTTCCAGCGCGCCCGGCATGCCGCGGAACCCGCTGCAATCACGCAAGATTTGGTTCAGTTTTCCAAGCTGAATGAGCAGCGATCACGAAATCGGGATGGGAGCCTGGGCCCTCAAACCCATGTGAGATCGGGTGCGTACGGCCCGGCGGGGGGGCAGGGCGCGCCGCGGTGCGTCGGGCTCCGACATGAACCTTCGCAGACTAAATGAGGCGACCATGAAGACTCTTCCCGTTGTTCGTACGTGTCTGGTCGTAGCTGCCTTGAGCTTCTGGGCTTTTTCGGCCGTCGGCGCCCCCGCGGCACCTCCACCGACGAACGCCGGTGAGGCGGAGTCGCTCAAGCTCGTCACGGCGGCGATGGAGGTCGATTACCTCAAGATGAACTTCGACGCGGCCAAGAAGAAGCTGTCGCAGGCTGCGCTCAACTGCCGTCGCAAGGGATGCTCGAGCGGACTGCACGCCAGCATCCACGGATACTTCGCCGTCATCCACTGGATGGGAGAGGACGCGCGCGAGCTGGCCATCGACGACTTGAAGAACATGCTCAAGATCGACCTCGAGCAGAAGCTCGACGTGCGGTACTCGACCGAGGAGATCGAAGAGGAGTGGGAGACGAAGCAAGCCGAGATGCGCAAGGTCGTGATGGAGGAGCGCCGCGTCGTCGCGGCTCGCGAGGCGGAAGAGCGCAAAGCAGCGGCTGCCAAAGAGGCCGAAGAGCGGCGACTGGCCGCCATCAAGGCAACCGAGGACGTCAAGCGGACCGAAGAAGAGAAGAAGGCGGCGGCGCTCAAGGCCGAGCAGGATCGTAAAGCGGCGCTGGTCAAGGCGGAAGAAGACAAGAAGGCAGCCGTCGCCAAGGCGGCCGAAGAAAGGCGCGCCGCCGCGGCCAAGCAGGCCGAGCTCAACAAACAGCAGGCCATCAAGGATGCCGAAGAGAAGCTCGCCCGCGACGCGGCCAGACATTCCGACGAAGAGCGACAGGCGCAGGAAACGCAGAAAGCCGAAGCAGCGCGGCGGGCCGCGGAAGAAAAGAAGGAGCTTGCGCGCAAGGCCGAGGAAGACAAGAAGCGGATCGAAGACGACAAGAAAGAAGCCGCTCGCCGCGCCATCGAAGAAAAGAAAGATGCCGCGCGCAGGGCCGAGGAAGAGAAGAAGCGAGCCGAGGAGGAAAAGCGAGATGCCGCGCGCCGCGCGGCAGACGACAAGAAAGAAGCCGCACTCCGGGCCGCCGAAGAAGCGAAGAAGGCCGCCGAGGAAAAGAAGGAAGACGCGCGCAAGGCCGAGGAAGACAAAAAAGCTGCGGCCCTCAAGGTCGCCGAAGAAGCCAAGAAGGCTGCCGAGGAAAAGAAGGAAACCGCGCGCAAGGCCGAAGAAGAGCGCAAAGAAGCCGCACTCAAGGCCGCCGAGGAAGCCAAGAAGGCCGCCGAGGAAAAGAAGGAAGCCGCGCGCAAGGCCATCGAGGAGAAGAAAGAAGCCGCGTTCCGGGCCGCCGAGGAAGCCAAGAAGGCCGCCGAGGAAAAGAAAGAAGCCGCGCGCAAGGCCATCGAGGATGCGCGCAAGGCCGAGGAAGAGCGGCGTCTGCGGGTGCCGCCCCCGGTGGGCAAGCTGGTCGAGAACCCTTTCAAGGAGCAGGCCGTCGGTTACCCGATCCCCATCGTGGTCAAGCTTCCCCCCGCGCCGCCCAAGATCGAGAAACCGCGCGTCGAGGTGGTCAAGGTGGTGGCGGAGTACTCGGCCCCGGGCTTCGAAGCGCCGCGGCAAGTCGAGCTCAAGCCGGAAAAGGAGGGCGCGTGGGTCGGTGAGCTGCCCTGCGAAGTGACGACCAAGGACGGCGAGGTGACGTATTCCATCTCCGCTTTCAACAAATACGACAACGCCGTCGCACGCAGCGGGTCGAACACCAAGCCCAACAAAGTGACGGTCAAGGCCGAACTCGTGTCTTCCCTTCCGCACTGGCCGGGCGAGCTGCCACCCGAATCGTGTGCGGCGACGCAAAGCAAGGCCAAGGCCGCCGCGCAGGCGAAGTGCGCCACTTCGGATCAGGGCTGCAGCACCGCCCCCGGACCCGTCTGCGAGGGGACCGACTGCGGAAACGGCGACGTGCCGGCGGCGCTCGCCGCCAACCAGCCCAAGCGCTTCGGGTGCGTCAGCTGTCGCGTGGGCGGCGAATCGAGCGACCCAGCCTGGGTGCCGGCCGGATGGCTCGCCCTCGGGCTCGGCCTGGCCTATCGAACGGCAGCCCGGCGAAGGCGCGCGCGACCCGAGTAACGCGCCAACGAAAGTGACCGGTGCAAAAGGCGGCGGCGGAGCCCCGTCGAGCCCCGCCGCCTCACAAGATCAGTCGTAATAAGGCGTGATCGCGCGGTCGATGCGCGCCATCAGATCGTCGAGATCGAGCACCTGGTCGGGCGGGGTGGTGGGACGGCTCGCCTCGAGTGCGGTCTTGCCCTCGCGAAGAGCTCGGTACGCGGCCGCCGACTGCACCTTCTTCAGGATGTCGACCATCGTACGCCGTGATGGGTACGAGCGAAGGCCGTCGCCGTTGAGCAGGACCGCTTTCACCTCGGCGGTGAGCGCCGGACCGAGCGCAGCGTCGCTCACATCGGGATCGTCGACGAAGTAGCCGCGATCGCCCGCGTCGTCGAGCACGAGGCGCGAGAGGACGCGCCGTTCCCATCCGTCGATGAGAGCCGCCGCGGCGGGATCGGGCGCCGGCGTGCGCGTGGGGTCGACTTTGACGGGAGCCAAGGCGTGGGCCAACGCCGCCGCCTTGACGACCGACGTGTCGCCGGAGCGCACGAACTGGAGGATGCCGTTGATGCGGCTGTCCTCGGCGCCCTGGCTGAGCGGCTTGCCGGCGAGCTCGGCATCGAAAGCCGCCGCATAGCGGGGAGCGTAGTAGCCCTCCATGGGGTCGGCCGTGATGTCGAAGGTGTTGCAGTTGGTGTCGAGCTCGAGCTCCTCGTCGGTGCAGAACGGATCCTCGGGAAGACTCGTGGAGAGCCCGTAGAGGTACTTCAGCGCTGCATGGTCGTACGATCCGGGATGCGATCGCGCGATCGACGACGGATCGTCGAGGTAGTCCATGCACGTCGTGCTGGCTGCGGTGCCCGACACGAGCGAGCCCTTGAAGTTGTGGCGGAGGCCGAGAATATGGCCGATCTCGTGCAGCCCAATGTGCGTCAGGAACTGCTCCACCTTCTGCTTTTTGGTGAGACCCGCGGGCAGGGTCTGCGGCGCGTAGTTGGCACGGAACGACGGCGCCTCCAGCGTGCAGAGGTGCTTGGCGATCATCGGCTTCCAGCGCACGGTCGGCGTGGGACGTCGCACGCGCTGCGCCAGATTGGCCGGCGCGGGGTCATCCTCGAACAGCGTGTCGGCGTCGGTGAGCCAGATGGAGTTGTAGTAAACGCTGGCTCCCCTCACCTCGCCCGTGTTGGGGTTGGAGCGCCAATCGGCGAAGGCAAAGCCGTTGGATGGGTCTTCGTCGTAAATGAAATAGTTGACGTCATCGTCGGCGAAGGACTGATCGGTGCTGGCCACGCTCGCTTCGAACACCTTGAAGCCGAAGACCTCGTTCCAATTCTCGATGCCGGCTTTGAGCGCGCCGATGATGTCGTACTGCGGGTAGCGCTGCTGAACGCCGATCACCTGATCGGAAATGACCCACTTGATGGGTGTCATGCCGGACCGGATGTTCCATTTGATCGAGCTCTGATCGACGAACCCCTGATTCGGGACGAGGCGCGGGTCGCTGCGGAAGAAGAGGTCGAAACCGGTGGCGCTCTGGACCACGGGCATCTGCGTGAACCCCTGCCCTTCCTGGTAACGGCGCAGCGCGATACCGAGCGTGCCCGACGCGCGAAAGGCGTTGGTATCGATCGGAAGCGGGTCGCTCGTCCCTTGCCGCGTGGGGTCGGGCGCATCGCTGTAACCGGTGAACACCTCCTCGAAGGTGGCTCCGTCGGCGATACGGCGGAAGCGCTGGAGAAACGAGAGCTCGACCTTGAAACGTGCGGCCGTCTCGCCGCGCGCGTAAAAATCGCTGATGACGTCGAAGTCGTTGAGGCCCGCGGAGGGATCGACGAGGACATACTGATTGGCGTTGGGGAGACGATTGAACGGCTCGTAGTCGGTCACGATGGGGTACGCGTCGACGACGACCTGCGGGTCGAAAGTGCCGCTCACCTTTTTGCGATCATCGACGTCGAAGACGAAGACCTTGCCGTTTTGAATGCGGAACGACACGACCCGCGTTCCGAGGGAAGCCGCGGCCCCGGCGGCGACGCCGCCCGGATGGTATTGCCCGAGGTAGCCCGACATGAACCATTTGCTGCCGAGCTCCGCTTTGCTGATGGCAAGGTAAAATTCGCCACTTCTCGCGGGCGGCTGTCCCACGGGCGGCGGCGCGGCGCGAAGAGCCTGCTGCACTTGCTCGACGGCGCGCGCACGCGCCTCGGTCCCCTCGCGCGCGATGGCCACGAACGGGTCATGGGTGAGAAGTGTATCGTCGGGGACGGGCTCTTCTGCGTTGTCCGCCGCGCACGCGCCGAGAAAGGCCGTCGCTGCGAAAGCGCCGATGCGTAGCCCCCATCGCCTGCTGCTCGAACCGCACTGCTTCGTCTTGTGCTGCTCCATGACGCCTCCGTTGAGGGGGCCTCGATGTGCTCGACGCGCCCCCGTGCCTGGGTCGCGCTCTTACCGTCGCGGCGCGCGGTTGACAAGATCAGTGCGACGGAGCCGACGGCCGAAGGCGCGCTCGCGATGATGGCGCGTTCACTCGCGCGGACATCGGAAGGCCGTGAGCTCGGGAGGAACGAAGCGATGGAAGAACGCGTAGGGGAGCGCGAGCACGGTAAAGCCCAGAAAGCAGGCATTCTCCGTCGCATTGCCCGACCACGCTGTCCAGAGCGAGCGGGTGAAATGACCGAAGGACGAAACGCCGGTGGGCACGAAGAGCACCCCGTTCAATGGCGAGAGCGTATGCAGCCAGAGAGAGACCCCCGTCGGATGAAAAATGGCACCGGTCTGGAAGGGCGTGGTGTGCAGATCGAGGAGGGCGCGCTTCATCCACCACAGGTTCCACGCGAATTGCTGACCATCGCCGCCATCGCCGATCATGTGCTCACCGAGGTGGGCGACGGCGGGGTAGGTGAGAACGACCGTCAGCGCGGCGTACGCAGCGGCGACGTAGGCCAAAACCACCGGAACTCAGTCGCGCGCGGCGGCGTCGGAGGCTTTCGGCGCCGTGCTGGCAGCGGGAGCGGCCGAACCGGCGCCTTTGCTGGGCGCGTCGACGGAGGCCGCGTCCTTGCTTGCCGCTGCCGCCGCATCGGCAACCCCAGCATCACCCGGGTCACCGAGCGTGCAGTTTCCTTTGCGGCAGAAGACGCGCTGACCGAGGCAGGGGTCGATGAGGCACGTCGTGCGCTTGCCGGCGCATTTCGGATCGGGCGACGTCTTGGCGAACGGGCGGCAGGAGCATAGGCCGCAAGTTTCGGAGAACGTGCGGCAGTCGGCGTCCGTGTTGCAAGCCGTCGACGTCCCTGGCTCGGCCTTGGGCGGCGAAGACGCTGGCGCGACGGCATCGGCAAGGGAGCTCGAAGTTGCGGCCGGCGCTGCCACGACGGGAGCTGCGTTCGGCGTCGCCGAAGCCCCTGGTGAAGGCTCGCTGCGGTTGCATCCGCTGGCAAGGAAGGTCGCTAGCGCAGTCCACCCCGCCATCGACAGGCACGCGACGCTGGACAATCCAGTCGACCGACGAAGCGCCTTTCGCGCGGGAGATACCGACATGGCGGCAGCATACCGGGCAAGCTCGGAGGGCTCAACTGCGTTGCTTCAGAATGATGCGCTCGGCGTTCTTGAAATAGATTTTCTCCAGCACGTCGCGAGGGAGCCCGATGGCGTCGATCTTCCAGCGCCCTTGAATCGGCGTGGGGTGCTCCATCTGGCGCGCGTTCGTCTCGAGAAAACGAAAGTGCGCGTCGAAGAACGTCTTTACCTGCTCTTCGGAATGGACGACCGGTCCGGCACCGAGGATGTACCCCTCGGCGAACACCATGAAGTCGGTGCCGAAAAGAATACGGTCCTGGAACTCGAGGAAGATGGCCCTCAGCTTGCCCGGATCTTGCCGTCCGATCTCGGGGATGCGCGCGGCGATGTCGACGTTGTAGTTGCGGTACTTGCGCAAGAGCGCGGCGACGTGATCGACATCTTCGGGGTCGTTGCCGAAGTGGACGCCGACGAACGTCACGTCGGGGTGGGTCGCGATGACATGTTCCAGTTGACGCAAGATCTCGGCGCGGGCCGGATACTCGCCGCCGCCGAAAGCCCATTTGGGGTGGTCCTTCAGCTCTTCGAAGCGCTCGTTGCTGGGATCGACGGGGAGCCAAAAGGCCTTGGGATCGCCGCTGTGAATGGAAACCGGAATGCCGAGGCGCGCGCAGGCCTTCCACATCGGTTCGAGCCGCGCGTCGTCGATGGCGATGATTTTGCCCTGCGCGTCGCGCCAGAAAAGCCCGAGCGACTTGGAAATTTTGAGCCCCTTGGCACCGAGCCGCACCGTTTCTTCGATGGTCGCCGCGACGCGTTGGCCGAACCCTGGATCCTCGATGGGGTGCTTCGCATAGACGTCATTGACGTAAAGGATGAACCGCCCCTTTCCTTTTGCATCGAACTGCTTTTTGGCGGCCGCAAACTCGGCGGCATCTTCCCCCGCGGTGAGGTTCACGATGCGCGCAATGAAGTTCGCGTCCATCGCCGCCAGCGTCTTGTCGATGGAGTCGGGGTCGATGTGACCGTGCACGTCGAGGATCGGAATCGTGCGGCGCCACGCGTCGCCGTCAGGCGCGGTTGGCGGGGCGCTCGGCTTGGACGAGGGGCGAGCGCAGGCGGCGAGCGCCAGGGCAGCCAGGGTGAAAGCGATGAGCCTCTTCATCGAACGAGTCATCGCACGATGGCGCAGGGGTGTTGAGCCATTTCATGCTCCGTGCTCCGTCACTTCCGCGCGACACGATGGCGCCTCGATAAGCTCGATCATGGTCCGCTCCAGCCGCACCTCGTCGGAGAGGCGCGAGAGAGAAGAGCTCATCACCGGAGAGGGGTCTGACGGCAGCGTGGGGTGTCCGTTAACGCGCCACGTCAGCGCCGTTTAGCGGCCCAAACAGATTGTCAACGATCTACGTAGGATTTCCTCGAGCCGGCGTGGCTTTCGCGCTACGGTCGCGCGGCGGAGAAAAACCATGCCCTATTCCCGTCGGATTCTTGCGAGCTCCTCGCTTCTTCCTTTGCTCCTTCTCGTGGCAACACCGGCAGGGGCAACCTACTCCATCGTCGCCACCGATCAGGCGACGCAGGCGGTTGGCGGAGCCGTGACTTCGTGCGTCGGCGCGCAGGGCGTTTTGGTGGTCTACGGTCCGGCGGCGGGCTACGGCGGGATCAACGCTCAAGCGGCGGCGAATGCCAACGGGCGAAACCAGGGCGTCATGCTTCTGCAAAAGGGCACCGCGCCGGCGGATGTCATCTCACAGATCACCGCGACGTCGTTCGATCCGAGCTTCAACCAGCGCCAGTACGGCGTCGCCGATCTCCAGGGCCGCGCCGCAGGGTTTACGGGTACCGGCACGTCGGTCGCCCAGTATCGAGAAGATCGTCAAGGAACCATCGGCACCTTCACCTACTCGGTTCAGGGCAACGTGCTCACCGGCGTCGGCGTCATCAATCAGGCCGAGACGGCTTTCCGCACCGGAGGAGGCTGCGATCTGGCGGAAAGAATGATGCTCGCATTGGAGGCAGGCGCCCAAAACAGCGAGGGCGATGCCCGGTGCCGACCATCGATCCCGTCCGACGCGGCCAGTATCGAGGTGGACCTCGCGGGGGAAACGCCCGGCTCGTACCTCAGACTGTCCAATGCGAACGGCTCCGGCCAAAATGCCGTCACCGCCCTCCGCACCCAGTTCAACACCTGGCGCCAAACGCATCCCTGCCTGCAACAGGACGGCGGCATCCCCGACGCGGGCACCGACGGCGGCAGCAAGGACGCCACCGTCACCGATGTGATCTCCGATGGCCGTGACGGCGGTGACGTGTCGGTCGGAGACGCCAGTGACGGCTCTGCCGGCACGGGAGGCACCGCGGGCGCCGCTGGCCAAGGCGGCGCCGCGGGCACCGCAGGATCGAGCGGCACGAGCGGCGCCGCAGGCAGCGCTGGCACGTCAGGTACCGGCGGTGCCGCTGGCACCGGGGGAGCCATGGGCGGCGCGGCCGGCACGACCGGTGGCGCAGCAGGCAAAGCTGGCGGCGCGGGCACGTCGGGGAGCGGCGGATCAGCAGGCACCGGAACCGGTGGCGCGACGGGGACCGGCGGGACCGGCGGCGCAACGGGCGGTACCACCGGCAGCGGTGGTTCAAGCGGCGCAACGGCCGGCACGAGCTCGACGGGTGGACGCGGTGGATCGGGCGCGAGCGGCACCACCCCGCCTTCCGATGACGGTTGCAGCTGCCGCATCGGGAGTTCCGATTCCCCGCCCGCCGCGAGCTTCTTCTTCTCGAGCTTGGCGCTGATCGCAGCCGGCCGATGGCGTCGCTCCAAGCGACGGCAGATGGCCGATTGATCCTGTCCCAGCGCCGTCTCACCGTCCTCCTCTCGGCCCTCGCGATGGCAGTCTTCCTCGCGTACGGCTGCGGCAATGATGACGGACCTTCCACGGGCAACACGGCGACGTGCGCCGACGCGTGCGCGCGCTGTCCCATGCCCCAACTCTGCTCGGACTGCGCCGGCTGGAGCACCCGACTGCGCGACGAGTTCGAGGGCCCGCTCTACGCGTGCGTCGTGCGGGAAGCCGACGCGGGATGCCCTCGTGATTGGGAACGATGCATCGACGAAGCCATCGGCGTCGCAGGAGACCGCGACATCGATCGCACGTTTCGGGATGCCTGCCTCGCGCGACGCACCGAGTGCCAAAACCAAATGATGGGTTTTGCCGACGACGATTGCGTCGCCTCCGGCGCCTTCCTCGACAGCGCCGTCACAGACGCCCAGACATGCATCGTGAAACCATGCGCCGAAGTGCAAGCATGTCTAAGTGAGGCATTCCGAGGAGACCGCCCGCTCCCGCGCGCCGACCACCACGCGCCGTCTTAGGCGAGACGCGCGACGTGATTTTCGAGTCCCGCCATGGGCGCTCGGTCAACGCCGTCGCGCATTTGACGCAAAAAATCTGCTTGCGCGTCCCGGCTTCGTCACTAGGCTCCGCGCCCCAGCATCGCTTCCGGAGCTTGTTCACGCGGCTCGGCCCCCTTGAATCGGAGCGCCCTGCGCCCCACATCGCGGCACATCACGCTCACCGAAACGCGTCCGACGCAATGTCTCGCTAGCCTGCCTTCCCCCTCGCCGTCCATCGCCCGGAGGTCCGACTCGGCTCAACTCTCTGTCTTGTTCGCCAAACTACGAAGCGTATACTCGGGCGCCTCGAGGTGTAGCGGGGTAGGCACATCGACGTCGTGCCGCGGGGAAAGCTGCCTTGGATGAAGTCCGTCGCATGTCCCGTTGAGGGAAGGAATTGGGTGGATGTCCCAGATCTTCCACCGAAGCACGAATACACTCTCGAAGATCTCGATCTTGTCCGCGGTATTCGTCGCGGCCGGGCTTCTCGGCATCTTCATGATTGTGGACCGCTCCGGGTACACGACTCGTAACGGCATGATGCTCACGCAGCCGATTCCGTTCAGCCACGAGCACCACGTGGGCGGACTCGGCATCGATTGCCGCTACTGCCACACCTCGGTCGAGACCTCGGCCACGGCCGGCATTCCTCCGACGTCCACTTGTTACAACTGCCACCAGCTCATCTGGAAAGACAGTCCGATGCTCGAGCCGGTGCGCGCGAGCTACAAGACCGGCGAGCCGATCCGCTGGACCAAGGTCCACGACTTGCCGGACTTCGCCTACTTCAATCACAGCATCCACGTCGCCAAAGGGGTGGGCTGCGTCGAATGCCACGGGCGCGTCGACAAGATGGCGCTCATGCGCAGCGAGCACGCGCTGCAGATGCGCTGGTGCCTCGATTGCCACCGCAACCCCGAGGAGCATCTTCGCCCCCAAGAAGCGATCTTCAGCATGACTTGGAAGGCAGAGAACCAAGCTCTGCTCGGGGCGCAGCTCGCCAAGGAGTACCACCTCCGCGGGACGGCCGATTTGACGAGCTGCAACACCTGCCACCGTTGATTGCACGCCAAGGAAAAGAATGACGCACGACCCCTCTCGTCCCGATCTCGACGCCGATCTACCGGACGAGACGGCCGATCCCGAAGCGGCCGAGAAACGTCTCCGCCAATCGAGCGGCCCCCACTTCTGGAAAAGCCTCCAAGAGCTCGCGCAAAAAGAGTCGTTCCCCGCCTTTCTCGCCCAGCAGTTTCCCCGTCAGGCCGCCGAATACGAGGTGAGCGGTCTGTCGCGTCGCCGCCTTTTCGAGCTCTCCGCAGCGTCGATGGCCCTCGCCGGCCTCGCTTCGTGCACGCGCCAACCCTTCGAGCGCGTCGTCCCCTACGTCAAGCAGCCGGAAGAGGTCGTTCCCGGTAAACCTCTCTTCTTCGCCACGACCCTTTTGCTCGGTGGCTACGCGCGCGGCGTTCTCGCCGAGAGTCACCTCGGGCGCCCCACCAAGCTGGAAGGCAATCCCCAGCACCCGGCGAGCCTCGGGGCCACCGATGCCGTCACCCAGGCCGCGCTGCTCGACCTTTACGATCCCGATCGATCGCAGGTCATCACCAAGTTCGGGAGCATTCACACCTGGAAGGAGCTCACCGACGAACTCGGCGGCGCCATCAAGGCGCAGAAACCGCTGCAAGGCGCGGGACTGCGCGTCCTCACCGAGACCGTCACCTCCCCCACCCTGGCGCGCCAGATCCGCGAGTTCTTGGCGGCATACCCCAAAGCGAAGTGGCACCAGTGGGAGCCGGCCGGGCGCGACGCGGTGCGCGCCGGCGCCATGCTGGCGTTTCGCAAATACGTGGAGACGCGTTACGACTTCGGCAAGGCCGACATCGTCGTCTCGCTCGACGCCGACTTCTTCATCGATGGTCCCGGCGCCGTTCGCTACGCCAAGGACTGGAGCGCGCGCCGCAAGCCGCGCGAGCACGATGCGAGTTTGTCGCGACTGTACGCGGTGGAAACGGCGCTGACGCTGGTGGGTGCGGCCGCCGACCATCGCCTCGCGGTGACGCCGGCCACGCTTTCATCCTTGGCGCTCGCGCTGGCTGCCGAATGCGGCGTGCCCGGCGTCGCCAAGCCGGCCCTCGACGCGAAGCAGCAGAAGTTCGTCACCGCCGTCGCTCGCGACCTCCTGCGCAACGTGGGGCGAAGTGCCGTCGTAGCGGGCGAGTTCGCAGCCAAAGAGGTCCACGCTCTCGCCCACGCCATCAACGCCACGCTCAAGAACGTGGGCACCACGGTCATCTACACCGACCCGGTGGAGGCGAGTCCCACCGATCAGCTGGCCTCCCTGACCGATCTCGTCAACGATCTGCGCCGCGGTCAGGTCGATACGTTGATCATCGCCGGCGCGAATCCCATCTTCACGGCGCCTTCCGACTTCGACTTCAAGAGCGCCATTCAGAAGGCGCCCTTGCGCATCCACCTCGGTCCCTATGCGGACGAGACGGCCGAGTACTGCCAATGGCACGTGCCGGAAACGCACTTTCTCGAAGCGTGGGGCGACGCGCGCGCGTTCGACGGAACGATCTCCCTCGTGCAGCCGCTCATCGAGCCGCTCTATTCCGAGTCGAAGTCGGCGCTCCAGCTTCTCTCCGCTTTGCTCGAGAAACCGGGGGAGTCGAGTCACGACATCGTCAAAGGGTACTGGCAGAAGGAGCGCGCCGGCAAGGGCACCTTCGAGGCCTTTTGGCGGCGCACGTTGCACGACGGTTTCATGGCCGAGAGTGCACTTGCTCCGGTCGTGACGGCGCTCGATGCAACGGGTATCGAAAAGGCCGTGGCCGTGCTGGCGGCCGACAAGAGCGGGCCCGGTCCGACGCTGGTCCTTCGTCCCGATCCCAACGTGCATGACGGCCGCTTCGCCAACAACGGATGGCTGCAAGAGCTGCCCAAGCCGCTCACCAAGCTCACCTGGGACAACGCCGTCCTCATTTCCCCCGCCCGCGGGCGCGCGCTCGGTCTTTCCGACGAGGAGCTGCGCGGCGGCGGCGCGGTGGTCACGCTGGCGTTTGGCGGCAAGAGCATCGATGCGCCTCTTTGGATTCTCCCGGGACTCGCCGACGACGTCGTCACCGTCCACTTCGGCTACGGCCGAAGGCGCGCGGGCAGCGTCGGCAACGGCGCGGGCTTCGACGCCTACCCGCTGCGCACCGCCGCCAAAATGTGGACCGGCGCCGTCACCCTGACGCGCACGCCGCGCAAACTCCCGCTCATCAGCACGCAGACGGCCCACCACATGGAGGGCCGCGCGCTCGTTCGTGCCGGCACGCTCGCCAAGTTCAAGAGCGATCCCGAATTCGCCGAGAAGATGGGGGAAGCACCGAAGAGGACCGACCGTCTCTACCCCGGTTTCGAATACAAGGAGTACGCCTGGGGCCTCAGCGTCGATCTTTCGTCGTGCATCGGCTGCAACGCTTGCGTCGCCGCCTGCCAAGCAGAAAACAACATTCCCATCGTCGGAAAAGAGGAAATCGGACGCGGGCGGGCCATGCACTGGCTGCGCATCGACCGCTACTGGGAGGGTGACGAGAAAGAGATCGCCGCGACGCATCACCAGCCGGTCATGTGCCAGCACTGCGAGCAGGCGCCGTGCGAAGTCGTGTGCCCCGTCGGTGCCACCGTGCACAGCTCGGAAGGGCTGAACGACATGGTCTACAACCGCTGCGTGGGCACGAAGTATTGCTCCAACAACTGCCCCTACAAGGTGCGGCGCTTCAACTTCTTCAAATACAGCGACACCGACACCCCGGTGCTCAAGCTGATGCGCAACCCCGACGTCACCGTGCGTACGCGGGGCGTGATGGAGAAGTGCTCCTATTGCGTGCAGCGCATCAACGCCAGGCGCATCGAAGCCGAGAAACAGAATCGACCAATCGGCGACGGCGAGATCGTCACCGCCTGCCAGCAAGCGTGCCCCACCGACACCATCGTCTTCGGCAACATCAACGATCCGAAGTCCAAGGTGGCGCGGCTCAAAGCCGAGCCGCACGACTATGGCCTGCTGGCCGAGCTCAACACCCAGCCGCGCACGTCGTACCTGGCCAAGGTCAAGAACCCGAATCCCGAGCTCGAAGAGTCATGAACCCTCCGGGCCCTCCGAGCATCAACGTACCGCCGTCCCGGCCGTCGAATCCGCGATCGATCCCGGCGCGCATCAGCATCCCCGTCGTGGCCCCCGGCTACACGACGGCGACGCTCACCGACAAGATCAGCTCGGCGGTGCTGCAGAAAACGCCCCGGTGGTGGTACCCCGCCTTCGGCGTGGCTTTCGCATTTCTCAATCTGTTTTTCATCGCGGTGGGATGGCTTTTCATCAAGGGGATCGGCATCTGGGGGATCAACATTCCGGTCGCCTGGGGTTGGGACATCGTCAACTTCGTGTGGTGGGTCGGCATCGGGCACGCCGGCACGCTCATCTCCGCCATCTTGCTCTTGTTTCGACAACAATGGCGCACGTCGATCAACCGCTTCGCCGAGGCGATGACCATCTTCGCCGTGGCCTGCGCGGCGCAGTACCCCATTTTGCATCTCGGGCGGCCCTGGCTTTTTTTCTGGCTCATGCCGTACCCGAGCTCGATGGGCACCTGGCCCCAGTTTCGCAGCCCACTCATCTGGGACGTGTTCGCCGTCTCGACGTACGCGATCACCTCGCTCCTCTTCTGGTACGTGGGGCTCTTGCCCGATCTGGCGACGTTACGCGATCGCTCCAAGAGCAAGGTGGCCAAGCTCGTCTACGGCTTCGGTGCCATGGGATGGCGCGGCTCGGCGGCGCATTGGCACAACTACGAAACGGCGTATCTCCTCTTGGCGGGGTTGGCGACGCCCCTCGTGCTCTCGGTGCACACCGTCGTCAGCTTCGACTTCGCGGTCGGCGTCGTGCCCGGCTGGCATACCACCATCTTTCCGCCCTACTTCGTGGCCGGGGCCGTCTTCTCCGGGTTCGCGATGGTGATGAGCCTTTCCATTCCGTTGCGCAAGCTCTTCCATCTCGAAGACTTCATCACCATGCGGCACCTGCACAACATGGCCAAGGTGATGCTGGTGACGGGGCTCATCGTTGCTTACGGCTACTTCATCGAGATCTTCATGGCCTTTTACAGCGGCAATGAGCACGACATCGCGATGATCGAAAACCGCTTCTTCGGACCCTATTGGTTTTATTACGCGATGCTGTGGGCCTGCAATATCGTCATTCCGCAGCTCCTCTGGTTCCGGAAGATACGCGACAACATCGCGCTCCTCTTCGTCATCTCCATCATCGTCAACGTGGGGATGTGGCTGGAGCGGTTCGTCATCATCGTGACCAGCTTGCACCGCGACTTCTTGCCGTCGTCGTGGGGCATGTACCACGGCACGTTCTGGGACATTTCGACCTACCTCGGCACGCTCGGCCTGTTTTTCTCGCTGCTCTTTCTCTTCATCCGTTTTCTGCCGGCGATCTCCATCTCCGAGATGCGCACCATCCTCCCCGAAGCCAAGTTGGAGGACAAATGAGATCGGCCCCGCCGCGCCCGCCGCTGTACGGCGTGATGGGCGAGTTTTCCACGCCGCAGGATCTCGTCACCGCCATCGAGAACGTGCGCGCCGAGGGATACACCAGGCTCGATGCCTATACCCCGTTTCCCATCGAGGAAGCGTGGGAAGCGCTCGGGCACCACAAGTCCCCCGTGCCGCTCATCGTTCTCATGGGCGGCATCGTGGGCGGGCTGTCCGGTTTCTTCCTGCAATATTGGGTGTCCGTCATCGAATATCCGCTCAACGTCGGCGGCCGGCCCTTGAACTCGTGGCCTTCGTTCATTCCCGTCACGTTCGAATGCACGATCTTGGGCGCCGTGCTGGCGGCAGTGGCCGGCGTCTTCATCCTGAACGGCCTGCCCGAGCCGTACCATCCCGTCTTCAACGTGGAGCGCTTCGCGTTTGCGTCGCGCAACCGCTACTTCCTCTGCATCGAAGCGGTGGACCCCAAGTTCGACCGGGACCAAGCGCACCAGTTGCTCCTCGACCTCAACGCCGTGGAGGCGACCGATGTCGATCCGTAGCGCCGCCCTGCTCGCGATACTCGTCCTTAACATCGGGTGCCGCAACGAGATGTACGACCAGGCGAAGGCCAAACCGCTGTCGGAAGGGACGTTCTTCCCCAATGGGCAGAACGCGCGACCGCTTCCGCCGGACACGGTGGCGCGCGGTTTCTTGCGCGAGGACAAGGCGATGTACGCCGGCATCGCGCCGAGCGGAAGCTTCGTGAGTGAATTGCCGGTGCCGCTGACGCGCGAGCTGCTCGCGCGCGGACATCAGCGCTACGACATCTTCTGCGCGCCCTGCCACGGCAAACAGGGCAACGGGCTCGGCATGATCGTCCAGCGCGGCTTCAAACAGCCTTCCTCGTTCCATGTCGATCGCTTGCGCCAGCAACCGGTCGGATACTTCTTCGACGTCATGACCCAAGGGTTCGGTCAAATGTCGAGCTACGCCGGCCAAGTGCCGCCCGAGGACCGCTGGGCCATCGCTGGCTACCTTCGCGCGCTCCAGCTCTCGCAACACGCCGCCGTCGCCGATCTGTCCGCCGACGATCGCAACCGGCTGAGCCAGGCCGCGAAACCCGAACGCCGCCCGCCCCCCGGAGAAACGAAGTGAACCAGCACCACCACGAAGCAGCCATGCCGCTCTTGACGACGTACGCGCCGCCCGCCGCCGATCTCGATCGGCTCGGTCGCGCCGCGCTCGCCGTCGGCGGTGCGGGGGCGCTCGCCACCGCAGGTTTCGCGCTCGCCAACCCGGCGCGATTTTTTCAGGCCTACCTCGTCGCTTACGTGTGGGTGCTCGGTCTTGCGGTCGGATCGTTCGGCCTCATGAGCATCCACCACCTGTCGCGGGGCGGATGGGGTCTCATGATCCGGCGCATCCTGGAAGCGGCCACGCGCACCATTCCACTTTTGGCTTTGGCCTTCGCGCCGATTCCCCTGGGCATGAAGACGCTCTACCCGTGGGCAGGCGCGCACGCGCACGCGCACGGGTTTCGCGCCGCTTACTTGACGCCGAACGGTTTCGTCGCGCGGGCGGCCATCTGCTTTGCCATCTGGTCCGTCCTTTCGCTCGCGCTCTCCAAGATGTCGCTGAAGCAGGACAAGACGGGAGAGCTGCGCCTCGCCAAGCGCATGCAGTCGCTGTCCGCTGCCGCCGTCATCCTGCACGTCCTGGCGATGACGTCGTGTGCGATCGACTGGCTCATGTCGCTCACACCCCACTGGTCGTCGACGATTTACGGCTTCTATCTGATCGTGGGGCAGATCGTGTCCGCCCTCGCCTTCGTGATCGTGGTGTCGGTGTTTCTGGCGGGGCGCGCGCCGCTGGCGGGGCGGTTCCGCACCGAGCATTTCCACGACTACGGAAAGCTGCTCCTCGCCTTCATCATGATCTGGGCCTACTTCTCGGTGTCTCAGTTTCTCATCATCTGGTCGGGCAACCTGCCGGAAGAGACGAGCTGGTACATGAGCCGCATGAGCGGCGGCTGGAAGTGGTTCTCGCTCGGCCTCGTGGTGCTGCATTTCGTGCTTCCCTTCGTGCTGCTCCTCTCGCGCAGCTTGAAGCGCGATGGCGCCCGCCTGGCCCGCGTGGCCGGCATGATGATGCTCGTACGCTGGCTCGATCTGCATTGGCTGGTGGCGCCCGCCTTCTCGGAGCACGCCAACATTCATCCACTCGACGTCACGAGCGCGCTCGCGCTCGGCGGCGTGTGGTTTTTCCTCTTCACTCGCGAGCTCAAGACGCGCTCGCTCCTGCCCGACCGCGAACCGGCGCTCAAGGAGGCACTCGGTCATGGTTGACGAGCATCGGCAACATCCCGCGCCGGTCGAGCGCTTCGACACCGAGCTCGACGTCAAGTCGATCGTGGGATTTGCCGTCGGTCTTGCCGCGGTCACCCTGGTCGTCCTCGCTCTCATGTGGGGAATGGGGATTCTCTTCAAAGAGGCCGAGAAAGCCAAAGATCGGGCCCCCTCACCACTGGCCGAAGCGCTCGCCGATCCGATCCCGCCCGGACCGCGTCTGCAATCCGCTCCCCCTCGCGACATGGACGAGCTGCGCGCGCAAGATCGAGAAATGCTCACCACCTACGGCTGGGTCGACCAAGCGGGAGGCGTCGCGCGAATCCCCGTCGAGCGCGCCATGTCCATTCTCCTCGAAAAGGGGGTCGGAGCCGCTTCCGACAAGAAGAAGGAGGCGAAGTGAAGCTCGCGCCGTACCTCGTATGGCTCTTGACCTCGGCCCTGACCTTGCTCGCGGGCCGCGCCCAGGGTCAGGCCGCGCTGCCGCTCGAGAACTTGCCCCCGCCGCCCAAGAACGTCGGCTTTGATCAGAACATCGGCCGAACGGTTCCCCTCGCCGCGACGTTCAAGGACGAGACGGGAAAGAGCGTCGTGCTCGGCGACTATTTCGGCAAAAAACCGGTGCTCTTGTCCTTCGCCTATTTCACCTGCCCCATGCTGTGCGAGCTTTCGATGCAAGGCCTTTCTTCCAGCTTGAAGGGGATGAACCTCAGCGCCGGCCAGGACTTCGAAGTGCTGACCGTCAGCTTCGACCCCCGCGAGACGCCGCCCATGGCGCGCGCCAAAAAAGACGTCGCCCTTTCGCGTTATGGCCGACCGGAGGCCGCCGCTGGTTGGCATTTTCTCACCGGGGACGAGCACGCCATCGAGAGCCTCGCGACCGCCGCCGGCTTCCGCTACGAGTGGGACGCCGAGGCCAAGCAGTACGCGCATGCCACCGGGCTCGTCGTCCTCATGCCCAACGGCCAGATCGCGCGGTACCTCTTCGGCGTCGAATACGCGCCGAGGGACGTGCGCTTCGCACTCGTCGAGGCTTCGCAAGGAAAGCTCGGATCGGTCGTCGATCAACTGCTCTTGCTCTGTTACCACTACGACCCCAAGGCGGGGCGCTACGGCGCGGTCGCGATCGATACGATGCGCGCCGGGGGAGCGCTCACCTTGGTCGCGCTCGGCGCCTTCGTCATCCTCAGCACGCGCGGCGAACGCAAACTGAAGAGGAAAGCTTCCTCGTCCGCCACCGGAGGCGAATGATCATTCCCCCCGTCCAGGGTTTTCTGCCCAACTCCCCGCTCTTTCCGCCGCGCGCGAGCGAGATGGCGCGCGAGATCGATCTGCTCTTTTTCACGACGCTCGGCGTCACCGTCCTTTTCTCGTCCGTCATCGCCGCGCTTCTTTTTTACTTCATGATCCGCTACCGCCGAACTTCGCCGACCCAGGTGGGCGTATACCTCAAAGGCGGCAGCACGTTGTTCCTCGAGTCCACGTGGATCATCGTTCCGCTGGTCATCACCCTCGTCTTCTTCGCGTGGGGCGCGCGCATCTATTTCGCGGCGGCGCGCCCGCCCCCCGACGCCAAGCAGTTTTACGTCATCGGCAAGCAATGGATGTGGAAGATCGAGCATCCCGGCGGACGGCGTGAAATCAACGAACTGCACGTTCCGCGCGGACAGGCGGTGAAATTGAAAATGACGTCGGAAGACGTCGTGCACTCGTTTTACCTCCCCGCCATGCGCGTCAAGACGGACGTCATCCCCGGTCGCTACACGACGCTGTGGTTCAACGCCGACACCGTCGGCACCTTTCATCTCTTCTGCGCCGAGTACTGCGGCACCGAGCATTCGCGCATGGTCGGCCGAATCATCGTCCTCGAACCTACGGAATACGAGCGCTGGATCGGAGGCGAAAGTCCGGCCGGCGCGTCGAGCGTCCCCTCTGGCGAAGATCTCTTCGTCGCCAAGGCCTGCCATACCTGTCATCGCACCGACAGCACGGCCCGCGCGCCGATGCTGTGGGGTCTCATCGGCAAGACCGTCCACCTCGAAGGAGGTCAGACGGCGACCGCCGACGAGACGTACATCCGAGAATCGATCGTGAATCCCGCCGCCAAGATCGTCGCCGGTTACCAGCCGATCATGCCCACCTACCGCGGTCAGCTCAGCGAAGAGGAGATCATCCAGCTCATCCGCTACGTGGGGTCGCTGAAGCCACCCACCGGGCCGGAACCGACGCCATCCGAGAGACCAGCGGGATCGTCCCCGTCACCCAACGAAAGTGTGAGATGAGCGCGCATACCGATTTCCCTGCGCACAGCGATTTCCCCGAGCCCATCGAGGAAGCCCCCGAGCCGTACGAGCACTACCTCAATCACAGGTACGGGCTGGCTTCCTGGCTGCTCACCAAAGACCACAAGCGCATCGCCATCCTCTACCTCATCTCGGTCTCGTTCTTCTTCTTACTGGGCGGCGCGATGGCGGTGATCATCCGTCTCGAGTTGACGACGCCGGAAGGCGATCTCGTCCAAGCGGACATCTACAACCGCCTCTTCACGATGCACGGCATCATCATGATCTTCTTTTTCCTCATCCCCTCCATTCCGGGGGTGCTCGGGAATTTTCTGATCCCGCTCATGATCGGCGCCAAGGACCTGGCCTTTCCGAAGATCAATCTTTTGTCCTGGTACGTCTACGTGATCGGCGGGCTCTTCACTTTTTACGCGCTCTTGACGGGCGGCGTCGACACGGGGTGGACCTTCTACGCGCCGCTCTCGACCACCTACAGCAACACGCCCGTCGTCGTGGTGGCGCTCGGCGTCTTCATCACCGGCTTTTCCTCCATCCTCACCGGGCTCAATTTCATCGTCACCATCCACCGCATGCGGGCCCCGGGGATGACGTGGTTTCGCTTGCCGCTCTTCGTGTGGGCCCACTACGCCACGAGCCTCATCCAGATCCTGGGGACGCCGGTCATCGCCATCACCGTCCTTTTGCTCGGTGCCGAGCGCATTCTGCACGTCGGGATCTTCGACCCCAAGCTGGGGGGCGATCCCGTGCTCTTCCAGCATTTTTTCTGGTTCTATTCGCACCCGGCGGTCTACATCATGATCCTGCCCGCCATGGGGGTGGTGAGCGAGCTCGTCGCGGCGTTCGCGCGCAAACCCATCTTCGGGTACCCATTCGTCGCCTTCGCCAGCATCGCCATCGCCGTGCTCGGTTTTCTCGTCTGGGCTCACCACATGTTCGTGGCCGGCATCTCGGTCTACGCCGCGGCGGTCTTCTCGATTCTTTCGATGCTGGTCGCCATTCCCTCGGCGGTGAAGGTCTTCAACTGGACGACGACCCTCTACAAGGGGTCGATCTCGTGGGACACGCCGATGCTCTACGCCCTCGGGTTCATCGGTCTGTTCACGATCGGCGGCCTCACCGGCGTCATGTTGGCGACGCTCGGCATCGACATTCACGTCCACGACACGTACTTCGTCGTCGCCCACTTCCACTACATCATGGTGGGGGGCGCCATCATGGGTTACATGGGCGGCCTTCACTACTGGTGGCCGAAGATCACCGGCAAGCTCTACTCCAAGTTCTGGTCCAAGGTCGGAGCGCTCACCATCTTCCTCGGCTTCAACGTGACCTTCTTCCCGCAGTTCATCCTCGGGTACCTGGGCATGCCCCGCCGCTACCACGCCTATCCCAACGAGTTTCAGGTGCTGAACGTCATGTCGTCGGCAGGGGCGACCGTGCTCGGCTTGGGCTACCTCATTCCCGCCGTCTATCTCATCTGGTCGATGCGCTACGGCAAGGACGCCAGCGCCAACCCCTGGGGCGCGATCGGCCTCGAATGGGAAACGAACTCGCCGCCGCCGGTCGAGAACTTCGACAAGCCGCCGGTCGTCACATGGGGCGCCTACGAATACCACGAATCGCGGGTTGCCCCGTCGCTCCCACCGCCCAAGCAGGAGGTGATGCGTGTCACCTGAGACGCCCTCCGCTGCCATCGGCGCCGCGGCCATCACCGACGAGCACCCGCCGCGTCTCGCCCATCACTTCGACAGCTACGCGCAGCAGCGCGAGTCGGCGACGCTCGGGGTGTGGATCTTCCTCGTCACCGAGATCATGTTCTTCGGCGGGCTTTTCACCGCCTACATCCTCTATCGCTCGAAGTATCCGGAAGCGTTCATCGCCGGCAGCCACCAGCTCGACGTCATGCTGGGGACCATCAACACCGCCGTCCTCATCTGCTCGAGCCTCACCATGGCCATGGCCGTGCGCAGCGCGCAGCTCGGCCGAAACAAAGCCATTGCCGGCTTCCTGGTGGCGACCATCGTCTTCGGCTCTGTCTTTCTCGGCATCAAGGCCACCGAGTATCACCACAAATTCGTCGAGCACCTGGTCCCCGGTGACGACTTTCATCTCGCGCTCGAGCATCTGCCGACCCACCACGGCAAGCCGGTCACCTCCGAGCTGCCCACCGGAATCGTCGGTGAGAGTCGCGCCGACGTGGCACTGCCCACGGCCGGCCCCAAGGACATCCAGGCCCATACCCAGCTCTTCTTCTTTCTCTATTTCGGCATGACGGGACTGCACGCCGTGCACATGATCATCGGCGTGGGCCTCTTGGCTTGGCTCATTCGTCCGAGTCTACAGGGGAGATTCGACGGCAATAACCACAACTACGTGGAAGGCATTGGCCTCTATTGGCATTTCGTGGACATCGTGTGGATCTTTCTCTTCCCCTTGCTGTACCTGGTGGGAAGGCACGGGTGAGGAGGCTTTAGCGCATGTCATCCACCCACGTCCTTCCGCTCCGCATTTACTTCGGCGTTTTTGCGGCTTTGCTCGTTCTCACGGGCACGACGGTCGCCGTCGCTTTCGTCGACATGGGGCCACTCAACAACGTGGTCGCGCTCGGCATTGCGGTCTGCAAAGCGACGCTGGTGATCCTCTATTTCATGCACGTTCGCTACGCGACGCGTTTGACGAGCCTCGTCGTCGCGTCTGGCCTTTTTTGGCTCGCGATCATGGTGGGGCTGACGTTCGCCGACTACGCGACCCGCGGTTGGCTCGGCGTCGCGGGACGCTAGAAAAAACCCGTCCGTTCTTTTTTTGCCGGCCTGCGGCAGTGCGTACTCGGGCGAAGGTCGCAAATCGCACGGTGTTTACGCACGTTAAAAGGACTGATACGGACAAGCCTCGTCCGCCCCTTCGGGCAGCAAGGAGCTCCGCCATGACTCGATTCGTCCGCCTTTCCTTGGCTATCGCCACCATCTTGGCTCCGGCTCTCCTCGCCAGCGCATGCGGCGACGATGACGACACCACGGCGGCGGGAATGGGCGGCACGGCGGGCAGTCGGGATGCGGGTGGATCGAAGGGCGGCACCGGAGGCGCGGCGGGCAACGCAGGCAAAGCGGGCGGCGATGCGTCGGCGACCGGTGGCACAGCAGGATCCACCGGCGGCAAAGGGGGCACCGGTGGCGTTGCGGGAACCGGCGGCGCGGCGGGAACCGGCGGAAAAGGCGGCAACGCAGGAACCGCCGGCAAAGGAGGCGCGGCCGGAAAAGGTGGCGCCGCGGGGACAGGCGGCGCCGCGGGCAAAGGTGGCGCAGCAGGAACGAGCGGCACCGGAGGAACGGCGGGCGGCGCGCCCGATGCTGGCCCCGACGGCAGCGGGGGGACCGCGGGCAGCGCAGGAACCGGCGGCACCGCCGGAACGGCCGGCGCGGCGGGAACGGCAGGTTCCTCGGGGAGCGCGGGAACGGCGGGTGACGCGGGTTCCGACGCGAGCGCGGACGTCGAACCGGACGCGGGTACCGACGCAACCGACGCGACCGACGACGGCGCGGGCGACAGCGGCGCCGAGGACGGCAGCGACGGGAACATCGGTGATGTGACCGACAGCAGCTTCAACACGTGCACGACATCGGGCACTGGCGGCCTCGGACTAAACTGTGACGACTACTGCTCGACGTTCATCGCTGTTTGCCAACCGATTCCCCAGTTCGCCACCTTCTTCGCCGACAAGAACGCGTGCATGACCCAATGCGCGTCGTACATCCAAGACCGGCTCTGCTGTCGAGCGGAGCACGTGAACTTCGCGCGTGACGAAGCCGATGGAAGTACCCTGAGGACGACGCATTGCGAGCATGCCGCCGGGTTGAACACCTGTACGGCCGTGCGATGAAGCCGCGGTAAACCACCCCGCGGCGCGGGCGGTCGTCAGAGTGACGGGTTCGTCACCTGGCCGGCAAAAAGCAGGGCCCCGGTCGCGTCGCGGATGAAGATGAGAAACGGTCGATCCGCCGTCAGCTCGTGACGGATGACAGGCGCGCTGACGATGCGCGTGGTCACGGCGGTCGCGGCTGCCGCCTCCGTTCCGGATTCGTCGACGCCGATGAACGCCTTGTGCATGACGTCGTCGATGAAGAGTCCACCGCCCGGCAGGATTCCGCTGAAGTCGGCGCGCCCGCCGTCGAACGCGTCGACCATGCCCATTGCGATGAGCTGGTTCTTGAAGGACTCTGTTCCCCAGGTGAAGCGAAACTTCGGCAGCGCCAGTCTGACCTCGCCGTCGCGCGTCATGGCCGATCGCATCGATTCCAACGTCGCCTGGGTGATGCCGTCGCGTATTTCTTGAAACCGCCCGGCGGCAGGCAAAAGAACGCTCATCGACAGCTGCCCGCCGTCGTACGCGAGATCGATGAGCTGATAGCCATCTCCCTCTGCGTAAGGGATGCTGCGATCGTCGTGCATCATCGGCACCGTCACATCAACGTCGGCAAGTGCGTGAAACGTTGCGTTCGACGTGCTCGACGTGAGAAACGGGCTCTGCCAAGAGCCATAGAAATAGAGAGCATTGGTGAGCACGAGCGGCGTCTGTCCGTCGATGGCGCCTTCGGGGAGAAGGTCGAGAATCTTGTCTTTGGTGTGGGCGGCCACCCATCGATTGACGGTGCGCGTCGAACCGCGCGGATCGCCCATGAGATCGAGCACCTTGATCCCCGCGTCGTACCGGACGCTCATCGTGTCGAGGTAGCCCGGTCCGAGCCCCATTCCCTTCTGCATCCAGACGGCGTTGGCCGGAAGGAGCGTCACGCTCTTGGTGCCCTCTTTCGTCTCGTGCGGAGCCACGTTGCGCGCCGCGAGATCGACCATCAGTCGGTTCATCGACGAGGCGAACGCCTCTGGCGGCACGGTGCTGCCGAGCACCAGCGCCATCTGCTCGGCCGTGCTTCCGCGCGCACCCGCGTACGTCATCCCCAGCGCCAAGGCGGTGCTCACCGGCGAGTAAAAGAAATTGGCATCCGCCGGCGCGAGCTTGTGCAAAAGCGAAAGACCGAACTCCGTCGTACCGGCGACCACCTTGGCATAGTCATCGGGTGAAACCGTGGGGGCCATATCGTGGGGCTGGGCCGAGCGCAGCTCACGGAATCCGGAGTCGCCATCGTCCTCCGCGCCATCGGTTTGCGCACAGCCGGTGCCGACGATCGCGGCCAGCAGGACAGCCACGGTCGACCAATGACGCTCGGGGAAACGCTTCATGATGGAACTCCTCGTCGGGCGTGCTGCATCGAACGACGCCCGCGCACGCTCACGCCTCTACACGCATCCAATAGCAATCCGCATGCCCCCCTACGGAAGCCATGACGTTCGTGAATTCAACCGTTTGAGGGTGGCGTGCGTGTGCCACGTTGTGCCAATACGAGCATTCGGTTCACGCGTCTCTTCGAGACCTCCCGACGCGGTCGACGGCGGTGACAAAAACGGACACGCGAAGGGCGCCGGCATAGTCCGCCCTCGGGATCCGGCGCCACCGATCGATGCATTCATGCCCTAGACGCGCGCCGTCTATGCAATGGGGCCACTGTGGGCAAAGGTGCGCACACTGCACCAAAGGCTGGTTTACCCTCCTTCCATCGGGTGGTAGAAGAGGTGCCTTGCTTCGAAGGCTTAGAGGCGCGGGGGACGAAAGGGAGAAATCACGATGGTGAAGATCGCTAGAATTTCTTTGGTACTTGCTGGTTCGATTTTGGTACCGGCGTTCTTCGCCGGCGCCTGCGGCGACGATGATGATCCGGTTGCGGCGGGCGGCGCCGGAGGATCCGGTGGGTCGAGCGGTTCCGGAGGTTCCACGGCGGGCGGCAGTGGAGGAACGACAGGCGGCAGCGCCGGAGCGACGGGCGGCAGCGCTGGCACGACCGGAGGTAGCGGCGGCGCGACAGGCGGATCCGCAGGTTCCGGAACCGGCGGCAAGGCAGGTGCGGCCGGCTCGGGAACGGGCGGAGGCGCAGGCAAGGCTGGAGCGGCCGGTTCAGCCGGCGCCGGAACAGGTGGTACGGCCGGCGCAGGTCCCGACGGCGGCGCGGGAACCGCGGGAACGGCAGGAGCGGCAGGCACCGGCGGCACCGACGGCGGCCCGACGGAAGCAGGTCGCGACGGAGACGCCGCAACGGAGGGCGGAGGTTCGACCGACGCGACCAGCGACGGCGGCGACGGCGGCCTCAATACATGCAGAATGGCCGGCGGCGGCATGGGCCTCACTTGCGACGACTACTGCACCACGTTCCTCTCGGTGTGCACGCCCATCGCCATGTGGGCGACCACGTATGTCGACAAGCCGGACTGCATGACCAGGTGCTCGACCACGACGCAAGCGCAGCTCTGTTGTCGCGCCGAGCACGTGAACTTGGCGAGGGACGCTGGGGACGCGGGAGGCCTGAGGTCGACGCACTGCGGGCACTCCGTGGGCGGCAACGCCACCTGTATGTGAGCCTTTCCGGAACTCGGCGCTCAGCTAGACGCCGTCTCCGGCGATGCAGCGAGCGCGTGTGATCCATTCGATCGCACGCGCTCGCCAGCGTTCCTCATCGTGGTGACTTCAATGCCTGCTCCACGAGCTCGAGCGCGTGATTGCGCGGGAGCTTCTTCTGCATGTCGAGAAAAGCGGCCCCAAGGCCCTCCCACTGGTCCGCCAGATCGAGGTGCTCCAGTGCGCGCATGGCGTCCTTCGGTGCGGCGAAAAAGAAGCGGGGGTTCACCCAGGAAAGTGCGGTGGCAATGCCGCGCTTGACGGGGTTGGTGAGGACGGTGGTGATGACGCTCGACTTGATGGGAAATTCATGGCCGAGGCGAGCGCGTTGAAGACCACCTGGCGCGCCGCCGTCGGTGATGACAAGGGAGCGCATATCCGCCAGAGGGACGCCTTCCCGGCGGCGGCTCCTGTTCATCACCTCGAAGGCGGCTTCCCATTCCTCGTCGGCAGGGTCGTTTTTCGTATGGAGCCACACGAACACCAAGAGCCGCCCGATGCGAAGATCCGTAATGGCAAGCTCCATCGTCAACTCGGGTCCCCTTCCGAAGACGCAGTGTATCGCAGCTGCCCCGAGGTTTCTCGGCCAGACGGGCGCGGGAGCGGGCAATTGACCTTGGGGCAGGCATTAAAAAGTAAGCCGGCCGGAGCGCCCTACCTACCGTGGAATGACGCACCGAAAGCCGCCCGCTGCCCACCGATGAATCGGGGCCACGCTGAGGTTCAGAGCTAAAATGCCGTCCGCGGTTTCTTCGCCGGCATAGCCCCCGCGCATAAGTCCCGCGGGCAGGTGCTGCGCGAAGTCCGCCGCATTGGCCGCGCCCGAGCTGATGTCGGTCGTCTTGTCACCGGCATCCCCATCGTTCCACGCTGCAGACGATGATCCATTCTCGGATGCCCAACATGGCCGGCGCGGCATGCCACTCGGAAACCCACTCCGCGAGGTTACCGATCATGTCCCGTGCGCCCCACATACTCGTGCACGCCGCGCCCAGGCCCGTCGTTCCGGAAATATCTCAACGTGCGACACACTCCGCTGGCACCATCGCTCGATCCCGGATCGACGGCCCGCGCGCGGCGATTCCCCACTCCGCGCTCGTCGGCAGGCGTTTGCCAATGGCGCGGCAGGCGACGTCCGCCTGCAACCAGGTGTTCCCGCGACGGTCGAGCTTTCGGTTAATCGCGGCAATCAATCGATCAACGGATGCCATCAAACAAGACATTGCGGCCCGTTTGACGCTACGGGTCGAAACACCCGATCTCAATGAGAGACGGGAAGATGTTCCTCTTCTCGTGACCCATCTGCTTCGGAAATGGCGACAGACGACCCGGCTATCGCCAAGCGCTTCTTCTTCGAGGGGGACGTCCGCAGCACTCCGCGAATCTCCGTCGATTTCATGCGTGCACTGGTGACGCGCCGCGCCGCTACGTCGCGAACGTGCGGGAGCTTCGTGCGCTGTTGCTCGCCCAACAGCTGAGAGCGCCGCATGTGATGCGACGAGCACGGCCGCGACGAATGCGCTCCTCTACTGCAAGCGGCAATGCCCGGCCTTCCTGCGAGACGTAGCTGACCAAGATTGTAAGCAAACACCGGGGAATCCGAGTTGCGCGGGATTCCGATGGTCGCCGCGCATCCGCCTCCGCCGTCAGCAACCGGCGCAACAAAAGGATATGTCCAATGAGATGTCTGCAAAGGTCGACGCCGCGCAAATGCGCGCACGCACTTGCGCGCCCATTTGCGCGCCATTTTCCGAGTCATTTACATTGACATCATGCATCATGAAATATAGCGTGCGACGCTGTCGTCATTCGAATCACCTTGTCGAAGGACGATCGAGAACACAACCGTCACATCGGAAAGGATGTGCACATGCGCATTATCAAGAATGCATCCCCTCGCAACGAGACTGCCTTCACGGTCCGCTCCGTGCGGCCTCGATACATGCTCGGCTGCCTAGCTTTCGCTTGTCTCTCGGTCAACGCCTGCTCGGCTCAAGTCGGCGAGACGAGCGAGACGAGCGGCGGCAACCAAGCACCGGTCGCCGACCCCATCGCCTCCTCCCAGTCGCCCCTGCTCGCGGCCGCGCAGTGGTCCGACCAGGTGGACGCGTCGGGAACCATCCACGTGAGGCATACCGTCTGCGACTGGGTCGGTCCGTCATCGAACCCCACCGCCGCCTGCGGAGTCGCGGGCTCCGACTGGGATGACTATGCCCTTGTCGGTGGCGGAGCCGAAATTGAGGATGTCAACCACACAGCTGGCGCGCTGCTCACCAAAAGCTGGATGATGGCGGACCAGAGAAATTGGGAGGCTTCGTCCAAAGACCACCTGGTCGCCTTTTCCCATCGACTCCGCGCGTGGACGATCGCGATCAAACTCGACGGTATTTCCGGTGCGGATCTACGGGCCAAAGTCCACAGAATCGAGGTAACGACCCCCTCCAACGTGGCGGCGCCGACAGCGTTCGCTCCGATACCCGGATCAAGCAACGTCCTCCTTGGCGGAGGAGCCAAAGCGATCTACACGGGCGCGGGGCAGCTACTCGTTGCTTCATACCCTCAATTTAGCGGGGGCTCATGGGGTTGGAGGACCAACTCCAAGGACCACGGTATCTCCAACCCGGGGAAGGTACTTGCCCAGGCGATCTACATGACGAACATCCCGTGGGGAGTAGGGGGCGCCACACTCGACGGCCGGATATTCTCTCTGCACAAGGTGCCCGCGGTTCCAGGTGGCTACGCCGTTCTGACCACCGCCGGGCCGATCCCAGATCCAGCTGACCTCAGGATGAACGATCAACTTGACCCCTTCTGTGGTTGTAACTTCGGGTGGGTGTTGACTGGGATTGGCGCCGACACCTACCTCGTGGGGGGCGCGAATGGTCGGCTCCTGGTTGACCTCTTCCCGCTCGGCTGGGATCGCGGCAGCGTCCACGTGACCACAAAGGATCACTCTGCTAAAAATGGGGGTGGCATCAACGGCTATATCCTCGGCATGACGCGATTTTAGTCAGGCGTCGCAGTTGGTTTGACGGAAACTGCATAGCGGGCGCTCGAGAAGTGCGCGTCGAGCGTTGACGTCGATATCGAGCTCGTGTGGTCGTGGGGAGCAGGCGAGCTCGATATCGCACGACGCGCTGCCCTGGGACTTGAGGATGGCGCTCGAACTGATGTTACGGCTTCACGAACTTCAGCACGAAGCGATCGCTCGTGCCGCGTAGCTCGGGCGGGGCCTCGTCCGATGCGTCCCAATCGCGCTTGTCCTCCGAATGGCGCAGAAAGCTCGCCGTGGCGGCCAGCTTGAAGCCGGCGCTTTCCACCTCGCTACGCACCACCTTCTCTTCGATGCGATGCAAAGTCTTGGCGTCATTGGCGCCGGTCCCCTCGCGTGCGCTGTGATCGTAGATGAAATAAACGCCGCCCGGCTTGAGCGCCTTGAAGACCGAACCATTCATCTTGGCGCGATCGATCTTGAGCCACACCATGTCGTGATAAAAAAGACCGCACACCACGGCGTCCAAGTCTTTGACGTCGGGCGGCACGGGCGCGTCGAACGGCCGCTCGACGTGAACGATGTTCTTCATGGCGGGATTGGACTTGCGCCCTTCCCACACCTTGGTGGTGAATTTGTTGAACGCCGCGGGGTCCTGCGCGTAGACCTTGCCATTCGGTGCAACGGCGCGGCCGAGCAACTCGGCCGTATACCCCTGATACGATCCGACCTCGACCATGCGCTGCCCCGGCGCGGCACCGAGAAAGGCGAGCAGCTCTGCCGGGTGCCGTCCCGCGTCGAGCTTCTTGTCTTCATCGGTTCGATCTTTGGCGGCGACGATCGCGCGTATCGTCTCGGAGACGACCACCGCTGTGTCGAGCGGGTCTTTCGGCGCCGCTTTTGCCGGAGACGCACTGCTATTCGCGGGTGACCCGGTTGCGCCCGGCGCACTCGGCGCGGCCGGCGGCAGCACATCGGCGACCGGGGCGCTCGGCGGCGGCGCTGCGGGTGCACCTTGCGGCGCCGCACTACCGCAAGCAGAGCTACCCACCACGAAGCCCGAAAGAACGAGCGCGCGGCACGCGGATCCCCTGAGCGTTCCCATGACGACAGCAGAGCACGCCTCCTGCTCGCATACGAGAGCTGCGCAGGGAAAGGCCTACTCGGTGCAGCGAACGGAAGCGGACGCACCGAGCTCTTCTCCCGTCACGCCATCACGGCGCAGTCCACCGCGCTCGGCGCGAGCCGAGCAACATTTCAACGGATTTTTCGGCGGTAGGCAGTCGCCAAAGAATCGGCGTACTCGTTCCAGCGGTTGCCCGCGTGCGCCGCGATCCAGCGAAGCTCGAGCTCGGGTCTTCGCTGAAGGGCTGCGTAAAGCTCCTGGATCAGATCGAGGTTTTTGATCTCGCCCCCTTTGCGCTTCCAGCCGCGCGCTTCCCAGCCCTGGGCCCATTTGGAGATGGTGTTCACGCAAAGTTGACTGTCGGTATAGATGACAGTGGGCGTTCCCGGCTCCACCAACGAGCACCCGTGGAGCAAGGCGCGGAGCTCCATGCGGTTGTTGGTCGTGTGCGGCTCGTGCCCGCATCGCTCGTCGACCACGCTGTTCGCGCGCACGTAAACGACGCCCCACCCGCCCGGTCCGGGGTTTGGTTCGGCAGCGCCGTCGGTGAAGACGCCGTCGAGGGGGCCATCGCTGTATTTCGCCAGCACCTCGGCCACGGAGAGGTTCTCTTCGCGAGAGACGAAACGCGAGATCGCGCGCCGCGAAGACGCAGCGGGCCGTGTGGCCGCGGGCGCGCCGGACCGCGCGGCCAATGGCGCAGTCTTGGCCGCCGGCCGCCCGCCGCCCGCCGTTTGATTCTTGCAGTTCAGGCACCGCTGCGGACGCCAGCCGGGGAACTTGGCCAATGTGCCTTCGGAAATCTGAAACTCGCGATGGCAAACCTGACAGACGAAACTAGGCATTCGAGCGCAAGCTAGCAGCGACGACTCCACGCGTCGTGGACAATCGTTTCACGGCCGGACGCGACATGGCGCCGTCACGAGCGTACGCGCGGGGTGACGTGCCCGCGTGGTGCGGCTCTCGTGGGGGGGGGGCCGATCGCCAACGTCGCTTGGCGCCGGCGCGGAAGAACGCCACGAAAGCAGGCGGGCGGCCCCCCGCGCCCGCCTGCAAGGCACGTCGTTTCTTAGCGCGAGTGGGCAGCCGGCTTGGGGGCGGCGTCGCCGATGACCCGCACTTTGGCGAGCAGCTCGCCCATGTTCATGCCGCTCAGCGACTCGAACAACACCGGCACCTGCGCCGCGACTTGCGCGAGATCGCCCGTCACCTTGTGCATACCGGTGGTCTCGGCGCTGCCGGTGGAAATAATCGTGATCTTGTCCACTTTCTCGAGCGGCGCCGTCAGCGCGCGGACCACTTCCGGCAAGCTGGTGAGGAGCTTGTCCGCGACAGCGGCCTGGTTGTACGCCTGGTAGGCCTCGGCCTTGATGTTCATCGCCTTGGCTTCGGCCTCGCCTTTCTTGAAGGTGATCTCCGCTTGTGCCTCGCCCTCGGCGCGAATGGCGATGGCGTGCCCATCGGCCTCGGAGATGAGGCGCTGGCGCTCGGCGCTGGCCAGCGTTTCGATGCGCAGCCGCTCGATTTCGGCCTGCTTCAGCACGGTGGCCACGAGCTCCTTCTCCACGCGCAGAATTTCCGCCTCTTGCACCTTGATATGCTGCTCTCGCTCGATCTGCTGGACCTTCACCGCTTCGGCAACCAGCTGCTGCTGCATGACGTTGGTCTGGATTTCGTAGGCTTTGTCGGCCTGCGCCTGCTGCTTCTTGACGGTCTCGAGAAAGCTCGCTTTCTTGATCTCGAGGTCGCGCTGCGCTTCCGCTTGCTGGGCCAAGGAGAGCGTCTCGGCGGCCACCCGTTCTTGATCGGCGGCGGCCCTGGCGACCGCGGCCGATCGCGTCGCTTCGGCGCGCTTGATGGCGGTGTCACGTTCGGCTTCGGCCGCGGCCACGTTGGCGTCGCGCAAGACGCGGGCGATGTCGGGGCGCCCCATGTTGGTGATGTACTCGTTCTTGTCGCGCACCTCCTTGATGGTGAAAGACACCACCTCCAGCCCCATGCGGTTCATGTCCGCGGCGCAGGTGGCACGCATGCGCTCGGCGACCATCTCCGGCTCCTTCACGATCTGCTCCACCGTGAGCTGACCGATGATGCCGCGCAGGTGCCCCTCCATCACGAGCCGGATGAGCGCCTCGCGCGCCGGAAGGTCTTTGCTCAAGAACTGCTCGGCCGCCGTGCGGATGGATTCGAAGTCCGACTTGACCTTGATCTGCGCCACGGCCTCCACCGTCACGGCGACACCCTGCTTGGTGTAGTTGTCCTGCGCGGGCGCGACGTCGAAGCTCATGAGCTCCAGCGAAAGCTCGCGCGCTTGCTCGAGGAGAGGGAGCACGATGGTGCCGCCCCCTTTGATGGTGCGCATCCCACGCATCCCCGCCACGACCAGCGCAGTGTTGGGCCCTACGACCCGGTACATGCGGGTGATGACCATCAAGACAAGCGCCGTGGCGAGCACGACCGAGGCCGAGATGGTCCATACTTCAATCGAGATACTCATCTTCTTCTCCTTCCTAACGACGCCCAAAAAAACGAGAGGGAATCTTCACATCATGCGCAGGCGCTCACCGTCGAAGCGGCGCACATAGGCGATGCCGCCCTCGAAACGCGTCACGATCACCTCGGCGCCGAGCGGAATCTGATCCGCCGCTTCCGCGCGCGCTGCTGCCGATTGGCGGGTGCCGCCTTGCACGTAGACAATCTCCCCCGTACCACCCTCGCGGATGGCCAAGGTGAGCGCGGCCAGCGTGCCCGGCAATGCGTATTCGTGCGGGCGCATGGAATGGTCGCGCGCCACCAGAACGCGCGCCACGAACAGGTAGACGAGGTACCCACCGAACACACCGGACGCCGTGGCAACCGGCAGCGCTATCCACGATCCGACATGGAGCGTTGCGGTGAGGAGCGCCCCCGAGCCGCCGAACCACGCCAGGAAGACCATCAACGTGGAGAAATTGGCAGCCGACAGGTGCCCGCTCGTCGCCCCGCCGCCCGGACCGTGCCCGGGAACGAGCGCATTGGCATGCCCATGCCCACCGGTGAGAAAATCCCACTTGGTACCGGGGAGATCGACGTGGAAGATGCCGAGAAAGAAAGACAGCGACGCCAGCGCCAATCCCACGATGAGACACACCAGATAGAAGTCGGTCCAGCTCATCGCCGCCTCCTCGGCGCCCGCGCGGCGCCCGTCTTGGGGGCGAGCATCTGCTCGACCCGCGCCTGCATGCCCGGAACCGCGAGGATCGCCCCCAGGAGGACGACGGCGCGGCGCGTATCCTTCTGCCCTGCAATACGCACCAGCGCTTCGCTCACCGCGGCGTCGTTTTCGAATCGTTCGGCCAGATGGACCAACCACACGTCGAGCTTGCCCTCGGTGGTACCGAGATCGCTCTGGAGATCGGCGTCGAAGCCCTTGGGGTCGTCGACCAAGAATCCCGGATGAACCCGGAAGAAGCGCGCCAAGAGCGTGCGCGTGGTCGCCGTCACGTGGGGCCGCTTTCCGTTCTCGATCTGCGACAAGTAGGGCTGACTGAGCGTCTTCTTCTGCTCTCGCTTCATGGCGCGCACGACCTCGAGCTGCGTCATCGGGCGGCCGAGGGCGCGCAAGCCGCCTTCCACCGTGCGCAGGTAGCGGATCTTCTGCCCCAGGGTCATGAATTGCGAATTGTTATATCGCAATTTGCTATCGTCAAGGAGCGATCGAAAAACCGCAAGCGATGAACGCACTTGGGGTCGCTCTGTGGTCAGTTAGCCGCAGCACCGGCATTGGAATTTGCGGTTTCCGCAGGGTTCCGGTGGGAGAAAGGGGTGTCGGGGATGCGCCGCGGCGCGATCGCCGCTACCGTCGCGACCCGATGCGCTGCCGCGTCTACCGCCGTGCTTCGAGCGCTTCCCATCGCGCGAGCAGCCGCGTCACTTGCGCCGCCGCCACGTCGTATTCGGCGCGCAGCTGTTTCATGGCGTCCGCTCCCTTGCCGTAGGCGCTGGGGTCGGAGAGCTCGGCTTCCAGACTCGCCACCCGTGCTTCTGCTTCCGCGATGCGATCCAGGATTCCATGCAGCTCGGCGCGCTCGGCATGGGTCAGCTTTTTGGACGCCGTCAGGGCGGATGGAGGCGAGGGCGACGGCGGCTTCACCACCGCCTTCTCCGGCTTGCGTGCAGCGAGAGCGAGCGCTTCTTCGCGCAGCGTTCGATACGAATCGTAGCCGCCGGGATAGCGCACCACCCTGCCCTCCCCTTCGAAAGCCAGGATCGAAGTCGCCACGCTGTTGAGAAAATAGCGATCATGCGAAACCACGATGGCGCAACCGGGCCAAGCGGCGAGAAGATCCTCGAGCTCCCCCAGCGTGGCGACATCGAGATCGTTGGTCGGCTCGTCGAGCAAGAGCAGGTTGGCACCGCTGCGCAGCGTCTTGGCGAGCGCGACGCGCGCGCGCTCGCCGCCCGAGAGCGCGCTCACCTTCTGCCGCTGCTTGCTGGCGTCGAAGAGGAAGCGCTCCAGATAAACGCGAAGGTCCATCGTTTCGGCTCCGATGTGCACTTGACCGCCGCCGGAGCGCTGGGCGCCCTCGCGTTCGGCCACGTTGTCGAAGACCGACCAATCCTCGACGAGGCTTTCTCGCGCCTGATCGAAATAGGCAATGCGGGTGTTGACGCCGAGGGTGGCGCGGCCCCGTGCCGGCGAAAGGTCACCGGAGACGAGGCGAAGCAAGGTGGTCTTGCCGGCGCCATTGGGGCCGACGACCCCGATGCGATCGCCGGAGACCATCTGCAGCGTGAGCCCCTCGATGAGCGTGCGCCCTCCGAGCTCGACCTTCACGTCGGCAAGATCGAGGATCGTCTTTCCGAGGCGCTGCGCGCCCCCCTCCAGCCCGGCCAGCGCCGTCCGTGCCGCGTCCTTGGGAGGCTCGATCGCCATGAGCGCTCGCGCCCGTTCGATGCGCGCCTTTTGCTTGGTGGTCCGCGCCTTGGCTCCGCGCAGGAGCCAAGCGCGTTCGCGCCGCAGCCGATTCAGACGGTTTTGTTCCACACGCTGCTCGTGCCCGAGCGCCTCCGCCTTCTGCGCGAGGTACTCCGAGTAGCCGCCGGAAAACTCCGTCAAAACTCCGCGATCGAGCTCCACCACGCGGTCGGCGATGGCATCGAGCACGTAGCGGTCGTGGGTGACGATGAGCACCGCTCCCTCGAATCGTTCGGCCAAGTACGACTCCACGAATTCGATCGTCTCCACGTCGAGGTGATTGGTCGGCTCGTCGAGGATCATGAGATCGGGGCGCGCCACGAGGATGCTCGCCAGCGCCACCCGTCGCTGCTCGCCGCCGCTCATCGAGCCAATCGGCCGATCGACTTCGCGGATACCGAGACGCTCCAGCATTTCCACGATGCGGTGGCCCTGCTCCCAACCGCCCAGACGTTCGACGCTCTCGGCGAGGCGCGCTTGCTCGGCGAGCCGATTGTCGTTCCCCTCGCCCCGCTCGATGGCGGCGGTCACCTCGGCGTGACGCGCCTGCGCGGCGTGCCATTCCGATAGACCGAGCTCGACGATCCGCCGCGGTGATGCCTCCTGGGGCAGCTTGGGCTCCTGCGGGAGGTAAAGGATCGATGCCCCGCGCTGGCGGTCGATGACCCCGTCGTCCGCTGGTTCGACGCGCGCGAGCACGCGCAGAAGTGTCGATTTGCCGGTTCCATTGGCACCGAGCAGCCCCACGCGCTCCCCGGTCTCGATGGTGAGCGAAACGCCGGCCAAAAGCGTCTGGGGGCCGTAGGCTTTGACGAGGTCGCGCGCGCTGAGAACGGACACGGGGCGGGTTCTAGCACGACGCCAACGAGCTTGACCGGGCCGCGCCAAGGTCTACGGTTGGCGGGCCGTGGGACAAAAACTCGAACAGTCGCTGGCCATCTTGAATGGCATGCTGGGCGATCACCTCGCCCGGACGGGCAACGGCCTGGCCACCGAGTTTTCGTTCGTTCACCGGGGCGCGCCATTGCCCATGGATCGCTCGGCTTTCGCGAGCGCGGTCCCCAGCCCCACGCCCAAAGTAGCCGTCCTCGTCCACGGTCTCATGTGCACCGAGCAGGTCTGGAAGATGCGCGACGGCAGCGACTACGGGTCGCTGCTCGAGCAAGACCTCGGGGTGACGCCGCTCTACGTCCGCTACAACTCGGGTCGTGCCATTGCCGAGAACGGCGCGGCGTTGGCCGATCTCTTGGAGAGTCTCGGCGCGGCGTACCCCCAGACGATCGCAGAAATCGTCCCCATCGGGTTCAGCATGGGCGGGCTGGTCGTCCGTAGCGCGTGCCACGTGGCGAAACAAAAGGGGCACACCTGGCTTTCCCGGGTCAAGCGAGCGATTTACATCGGAACGCCGCATCGCGGCTCCCCGGTCGAGCGCGCGGGACGTCTTCTCGTGCGCACGCTCCGGAGCGTGCCCGACCCTTACACGAGACTCATCGCCGACATCGGCGATCTGCGCAGTCTCGGTTTGCAGAACCTCGGCGACCGCGATTTGCAACACCACGATTTGGACGCGCTCGCCATGGGTGGTGGCGTGTCCCTTCGCGATGGGCGCCACCCCGTGCCGCTCTTGCCAGAAATCCAGCACTATCTCATCGCCGGTGCGCTCGCCACCGGCCCTTGGCTCGCACTCTGGTTCGGAGATGCGCTCGTTCCTCTGTCGAGCGCCACCGCCGATGCTTGCGCCGATATCCAAACGGTGACCCTTCCGCCCGACCACGTGAAGATCTTCCACGCCTTTGCGCACATGCGCTTGGCGCACGATCCCGCCGTCTATGCGCAAGTCCGCGGCTTTTGCGAGGACCGATCGTGAGTGACCTCAGCCGTTGGCGGGGCGCCGTTGCTCTCCTGCGCGACGCGGTCGAGCACGGCTCGCGTTCGGTGCAACGCATCCAGATCGAGACGGCTCGCCGCCCGTTCGTCATCATCGAGCACATCCCCGTCGTGGCAGCGCCGACGCGGATCGTTCATGGCGTGCACGACGCCAGCGTGACCGCCGTACATGAGGTCATCCGAGCCGTGAACGGCGCGGTAGGCGCAACCCTCGACTTCGCGCTGCTGCAAGCAGAAAAGCGCGGCCGCTGAATAGCTACTTGCCGAGCGCCTTGGCCGCCGCGGCCGCGCCCCGCTCGTGGAGCTCCATGCACAAGGTCGCCTTCTCGATACCTTGGGCGAGCGCGCGTTCGGCGCCGTCGAGGTGTTTGGCCTCCGTCTGGAAGAAGCCGGCCACCTCGTCGCGGGATGCCTTGGTGCATGTCTCCCCCACCAGCGAAACGAAACGCCGCACGAAGGGGCGGGGCATGCGCGTGCTGAGCTTGCTCCAGTTGGTGCGCACCCAATCGAGGACGACGGCCCGCGACGGCGGGTGATCGAGCGCGGCGCCGAACACATAGCGCACGTCCTGCAGCTTGATCTCTCCACTCAAGAGCTTGTCGAGCGTTTCGCGCAACAGACCCGCGTCGCCGAAAGCAGAAAGGCCGCGCACGGCGATGACGCGGTTCTGCGGCGTGGAGGCGTTCTTCATGGCGGCGAAGAGCGCGTCGAACCGCTCTCGCCCCGCCCTGCGCGACGCCAGCTCGACCGCCACTTGGGCGATGTCGCCGTCGACGCTGTTGGGGTCGGCGAGCCACGCCTTGGCTTGTTTGTCAGCCTCCTTCAGCGTGGCTTCGTCTTCCGCCAGCTCCCCCAGGGCGAAGAGCACCGATTTTCGCAGGAGAGCCTTGCCGTCGTCGATCTCGGAGGGCGCCCGCTTGCCCCCCCATCCCACCAAGCGTTTCTGGTTACCGAGGCGCGCGGCGACGTATTTTTTGAACCCGCTGCGCGAGGCGTCGTCGATGACGGCGTCGTTCATGGCGGTGAGGATTTCGATCTCCGCGCCGACGACCTCGTGGTTGGTCTCCTTGTCGAAGGCCAAAAGGACCTTCAGCACCGTCTCCACGCCCGCCTTACCGGCGCGAACCATGGCCCACGCGTTGGACAGCACTGCCAGACGATCGGCGAGCGTCAGCTTGGTGGAGGAAGCGAGCGCGAGGAGCTTGGCGTCGGGGAGGTTGAACCGGTAATACCCGGAAGCGTTGGCATTGGGATGCACCCAGCTCGGGCATGAGGCTCCGCCTGGCACATCCACGCGCTGGCTCGGCTTGGTGAGCTCGCTGCAGAGATCGTCCTTCTGGCCATCGAGGCGCAAGCAGACGGGAACTCGCCATACCTTTTCCGTCGGGGCCTTGGAACCGAGGGGGCGCCACGGCTCTTGCTCCAGATCGATCCCGGTGAGTTTTCCTCCGCTGCAGCTCGCGTTGACCCCCACCGCCGGGATCCCCGATTGATCGAGAAAGGTCGAAGCGAGCAAGGTCACGTCCTTGCCCGTGGCTTTGTCGAGCGCGCCGAGCAGGTCCTCCGCCTTGGCGTTCTTCCACGCGTGGGCGCTGAGATAGTCGCGAATGCCTTGCTGGAACTTTTCCGGGCCCACCCACCGTTCGAGCATCGCCAGGACGGCGGCACCTTTCTGGTAGGTGATGGAATCGAAGGCTTCCGAGGCTTGTCCGGTGGTGGTCACCGGCTGGCGAATCGCGCGGGCCGCGTCGAGGCCGTCGAGATCCATCGCTTCCAGCGTGTCGTGGGCGGCAAAGAGCCGCGCTTCGAAGGTCGGCTTCCAGAGGTCGACGACCTTGGTCTCCATCCAAGTGGCAAACCCCTCGTTGAGCCAAAGATCGTTCCACCAAGCCATGGTCACGAAGTCACCGAACCATTGGTGGGCGAGCTCGTGGGCAATGATGATCGCGACCCGGCGCTTGACCGCCGTCGAGGCGTGGGCGGGGTCGAGCAGGAGTGCTTCCTCGCGGAAGGTGATGAAGCCCGCGTTCTCCATGGCGCCCGCGCCGAAATCAGGCACGGCCACGATGTCGAGCTTGGGGTACGGAAATGGCGAGCCGAAATAGTCGGCGAGCTTCTGCGTCATGGCGGCAGTCGCATCGAGCGCCATCGTGCCGAGGTTCGATTTCCCCTTCACCGTGATGAGGCGAATGGGGACGGGCGAAGTCGCGCCGGCGCGAACGTCGAGATCGCCGACCGCGAGGGCAAGGAGGTAGCTCGGAACGGGGGGCGTGGGCGCAAACTCGAAGACCGTCGAAGTTCCCGCCTCCGCGTGACGAACTTCGGGCATGTTGGCGACGGCGAGCATCCCCTTGGGGACGGTGATTTTCATTTCCCACGGCACCTTGAAGCTCGGCTCGTCGAAACAGGGAAATGCACGGCGAGCGTCGGTCGCTTCGAACTGGGTGAAGGCGTAGGAACGCTCGCCCTCTTTCACGCGGTAGATGCCGTTCAGATCCTTGGAAAAGGGCGCGTCGTAGACGATTTCGAGGGTGGCTTGCCCCTTGGGGATCGGGCGCTCGAAACGAAGGACCAACTCGGTGGGGTCCTTGGCCCCTTCGGCGAGGCGCGAGGTCGCACTGGCGGCAATCGCGCCGCCGGCGATGAGCGCGGCCGCGCGGGTGACGGTCATGTCACGCGCGTGCAAGACGACGAACGACGTCGGCGCGGGCACATCGACCAGGATCTGCGCCGTCCCCGAAAAGCGCGGCTGATTGGGATCGACGTTGAGCGAAACCGCGTACCGCACCGGCGATGCAAAAGGCGGTAGGCGTCCGTCTTTCTGGGGCGGGGGGACGGCATCGGCCGCACCCAGAGTTGGCCCCGGGGGCGCCGCGACGTTGGCGGAAGGTGCGGCCGGCGTCGCACAGATGGGGGGCTCGGCGCCGCACGACGCGAGAGGCAGAGCCATCAACAGCAGAACCAGCGAGCGCATCTTCGCTCCTTAGCACTATTGCCGCAGATTTTCGCTACCCGATCGATCGCCGGAAGCTCTGCCATCCGGCCATTCCATCTGAACCGGACCAGGCCAATTGACAGGGGACAGCCGGGGGCACGAACGATCGGTCGAACGTCGACTTACCGGAGCACGAATTGCTTCATGAACGTCCAGCCCTCGCCACTCGCGGAGATGTCGGTCGTGTAAGGCATGCTGCTCGGACAAAACGGCGTCCCGGGCCAGCAGTGTCCTTCGCCCTCGGCCGTGCAGAGGGTGACCAGCGCGCCGGCCGTGCATTCCGACCAGGTCTGGCAGGTGACCGAACCCATCTGGTAGGTGGTGTCGGGACCCTTGGTGCAGCCGTTGCGCGTGGCCCAACGACGCATCATCTCGACGACGTTGACCCCTTCGGGGGAGAAGGCGTCCGTGTCGTAGGCGATCGTCATGTCGGCCGTGCCGTGGAAATGCATGACGGGAACGGGACGCGACGGCTGGCAGTTGGCGACGCCCATCTTGCCCGCGACCGGCACGATGGCGGCGAACAGATCGGCGGCCTCGCAGGCCAAACGGTAGGACATGAATCCGCCGTTGGACATCCCCGTCGCGTAGATGCGCTTGGAGTCGATGCACGCGGCCTTGGAAATCTCGGCCACGAGCGCACGCGCGAATCCGACGTCGTCCCGATCGGGCATTCCACCGTCGAAAGAAGTGCAGCAGCTTCCCGCCGCCCAGCTCTTGTCGGGGCTGGTCGGGTAGACGACGATGAAGCCGTGTTCATCGGAGACGGCGCTGCTGCCGCTGAAGATCTGCTGCTCGAGTCCATTCGAGCCGTACCCGTGCCAGTTGACGACGAGTGGCGTTCGCTTCATCCCGTCGTAATTCGACGGCTTGTGGACCAGGTAGCTGTATGGCACGCCCATGTGCGTGAGGTTGAAGGTGCCGTTATCGAGCGTGCTCCCTTCGCAGGGCCGGTCGTCAATGGAAGGGGCGTCGGCAGCGCCGTCACCCGTCGGCGTGGTGCCGGGCCCCGGTGTGCTGTCGCTGTCGCACCCGATAGCGGCAAACGCAAGAAAGAGGGAAGCCACGACGCCCAGCTTGTCTCGGCACATGATCACTCCATTCGGATTTTGATTCGCACCGTTCGAACCGCACACGTCATTTTCAGGTTACGTGCCTCGGCAGAGAACGACAAGCGCACGCATCGCTCGGCTGGCGCTTACATTCGTGTCATGTGGCGAGACGTGGGTCCTTCCGCTTGTTGAACCCACACGCGCCAACTGCTCCTGACTCGCCGTGCAGCGGCGCTCGATCCTACGTGGCAGTTGGCGCATCCGGCGGCGATCCGACGCTCGGCGCAGCTGAACCGCGAGCCAGCCGCGCGCGGACGCGCATCGCCAGCGCGCGCAGGAGAGGACGATAGATCCAGAGGAGTCCCGCCATGCAGAGAAGCCAACCCATGCCGAGTGGCCACGCGGCCCAGGCCGTCGCATAGACGAGCACCGGGCGGAAGGGGCGCTCGCGCGTGACGAGCTCACGCGTCGCGTAGACCGATCGTTCGTACTGCGGGAGTGTCAGGGCGACCGGCGTGACACCTTCGAGCACGCCGCCGGCGGCGTCCTGGGCCATGAAATTGCCGCGTCGAGCGTAGGCTTCTCCTTTGGTTTTCGTGCCGGTGGGGGCGTCGTCCATGGCCGCCCCGGCGCCCGACGCCGCCCCTTGCTCGCGCATTTCGGCCGAAACTTCGGCCGGCGCCGAGGCAGGCATGGGTTCGTGATGTTGCTTGGCGTCGGTGCCGGGTCGCATGACGACGCCGACCAGCGCGACGAGCAGAAGAAAGCCGCCGCCCATGACGACCAGGGCCACCGCAAGAAGCAATTTTTTGCCGGACAAGAGCCGTCCCAGCATCCAGAACAACGCGCCGAGCACGATGCAGCCGATCACCGCGACGAAGAGCGCTTCGGCGATGAACCAGAGTCCCGCCAGCACGACCGCCGCCAGAGCGCGGCGGAGCCATCCGCGCAGCGCAAGGCAGGCGACCAAGGCGGCGATGGCCAGGGCAACGAAGTCGCCCTGATCGAGAAACCATTCCGGCCGATCGCCGCCGAGAAACGCGAGGGGGTAAATGAGCGCGGGGAGGCCGAGCCGCACGCCGACGCGACTGGCCATGAGCGGATAGGTCGCCAGCGGAACGTCGATGCGACCGAAGAGTCCTCCGATTCCCGTTTGCGCGAGCGCCTGCAGGTGCACGCTGTGGCTGCCGGTACGAAGCGGCACCATGACCTCCTCCGCACCCTTCTCCTTGTGCATGATGCGTTCCGCCTTGCCGTCGGTGGCGAGGTAGATGGGGCGACCGTCGGGATCCATGAAGAGGTAGTCGATCCCGTTGTTCTCGTAGCCGAGCGTCTCGTCGGAGACGAGATCGCCCTTGCGCGTGAGCACCACCATGCGCTCGTGGGAGCGCACGACCGCCGCCAGAACATCGACGCTGCTGAGAGTCTGGATGGAGACATCCAGCTTTTGCCCGCGCTGGGCCAGGTAGAGACGTGACGTCGGAAGTTTACGGGGTATGGGAGACTCGGCGGAGTCGATCTGGCGGGCGTCTCCTTTGACGGTCACGCGATGCTCGGCGTCCGATTCGAAGAGCCACCATTCATAGGGCGATCGCTCGTCGGGCTGGAACGAACCCACGTGAGGCAGCGTTCCCGAAATGCGGATGTCGGCGCTGTGACCCGCCGTCGGCAGAAGGAGCGTGGTGCCATCGACGCGAAAGCCCCCCGCGCCGCTTACATCGAGAACGCGCTCCCCAAAGGCGAGGGGGAGACGCACCACGCCGAGATCGGCGCCGCTGCGCATGACGAGCTTGTACTCGAAGTCGATCTCGCGGCCGACGCGCACCGCGCGCGACAGCTGAAAGACCGTCGGCTCCGCGCTCGGTTGGCCGGTGATGGCGCGATCGAAATGGATGGTCACCCCCGTGAGCCCGCTGAGCCGCGCGCCTTCGACGCACCGGCCGTCGCTGAGGTCGGCCTCCAACGTGTTGAGGGGACCGGGGATGGAGAGAGCGCGATCTTCGTCGAGCGCGAGCGTGCCCTTGAGAACGAAGCGGCGCGACGTGGCTGCATAAAAATAGTGGGTGCCCTCGAATCCGATGGGGGCCGGTTTGCCGCTTTCCGTCGCTTGCTCGATGCGCACGTGCGCCGGTGAGCCAAAGAGCGGGACTGGAAAGGTGCCATCGACGAGGAGGTTGCCTTCCAGCTCGAACTTCAGGTTCCCGCTGTTGACCGATCCGCCGAGCCGCAGTCGGGTGAGAGCAAAGCATCGTTCGGAGCACGCCGCGCCCTTGCGCTTGGCGACCCACGTGCCCAGCGCTTCGAGCTGACTGACCCAGGAATCGGGGGGGGGCCTGGGGGGGCTCTCCGGGGCCTCCGCGTGAAGGCCTCGTGCAAAGAGGAGCACCGCCACGACGGCGCAAACGAACCAACGGGAGACACCTCGATCGGCGACTCTGCTCACGGCGCACCTCCGCTCAAGTTAGGTAACACCACGGCGCGCCGGGCGTAAAGACGAGCTCGATCGGCGCAGGGGGTGGGCCAGGCCGCGTCCACGGCACTTCTTGGACCGCGGATCCCTTGAATAAAATCGCATGAGCCAATCACTCGCCTGGGGGCACTTACTCCTCGATGACGAACCGCAGGCTCGGCCGAAGAGCGTTCGCGTCGGCGCTTGCCGCGTCGTTCGTGGCAAGCTCGGTCGTGCGGGCGGCACCTCGCGCGCCGGGGACGCGCCCAGCCGACAAGGTCGCCAAGCGGCTCGCCATTTTCTTCACGCCCAACGGTACGGTCCACAAATATTGGCGCCCCACGGGAACGAGCGACAGTTTCTCGTTCAGCCCGGGGGGAATCTTGCAACCCCTTACGCCCCACGTCTCCGATCTCGTCATTTGCGACGGCATCGACTTCGCCGGTTTCGACAACCATGCGCCGGGGATGGCGGGGATGTTGACGGGCAACGGCGGACTCGGTTCGGCCACGCGCGGAATGTCGGTGGACCAATACGTCGCGGCCAACCTAGGAGCAGGCACGCGTTTCGATTCGCTGGAATTCGGAGTGCAGACGAGCGCGTGGGGCGGTCAGGTGCAGACTCGAATGTCGTACGCGAGCGGCGGCACCTTCGTCACCCCCGAAGATCGGCCGCGCAAGGCGTTCCAGCGCATGTTCGGAGACGTCACCGGTGCCGATCCCGCAGAGCTGGACAAGTTGGCACTGCGCAAGCGCAGCATCCTCGACGTGGTGAAGGGCGATCTGGCCGACCTCTATCCGCGGCTCGGTCGCGAGGAACAAATCAAGCTCGAGCAGCACCTCGACGCCCTCCGAAAAACCGAAAAGGGGATGACCGGCGTCGGGAACTGCTCGACGCCGTTATCCCCGGTCGAAATCGATCCCTACGCCAACGACAACTTTCCCGCGGTCGGGCGCGCGCAGATGGATCTGCTCGTGACGGCGCTGGCGTGCGGGCTCACGCGCGTTGCCTCCATCCAGTGGGCCCACACCGTCAGCCCTACGGTGTTTCGCTGGCTCGGCTTGACCGAAGGGCACCACGATCTGTCACACAAAGACGATTCCAACGCGCAAGGCGTGGCCGACTTCGTCACCGCCGAGCGCTGGCACGCCGAGCAATTCGCTTATCTGCTCAGCGCCCTCGGGACGCTCCCCGAACCGGGCGGAAGCGGCACCATGCTCGACAACACCGTTGTCCTCTGGGCCAAAGAGCTCGCCGACGGACGGCGCCACGACGGAAAATCGGTTCCCTTCATTTTAGCGGGAAAAGCGGGCGGCTATCTCAAGACCGGTCGCTATCTGAACTTCGGCGGCGCGCCGCACCAAAAGCTCTTGGTCTCGATATGCCAAGCGATGGGACTCACCAACCCGACCTTCGGCGATCCGAGCCACGGAACCGGACCTCTCGACGGGCTGGCGGCGTGAGCGCAAAAACCTGGGCTTGGGCGCGCGCCTCGCTTTGGGTGGCCGCGCTGACCGTCGGGGCGAGCGTGCTCGCCTGCGGGTCGACGACCGTGCCCGAAAGGTCGCCATCGGAGAAGGACGGCGGCCCTGCCGACGGCGGCCCAACGGTTTCTGTCGGTTGTCCCGACGATGTGCAGTACTTCCGCGACAGGATCTGGCCGACGCTTTCGGTGCAATGCATCGGCTGCCACAATGCCTCGGGACTCGCCAAGACGTCGCGATTGATCCTTCTGCGCGCCGACAACCAGGACACGTTGCCGCAAAACTTCGAGACGGTGCGCAAGTTGGCGCTGGAGAAGCAAGGCTCGACTTCGATCTTCGTGCTGCGACCCTCCGGCAAGTTTTCGACCGGTCATCCGGGCGGTACGATCTTCTCCGAAGGAAGCGCCACCTACGCCGATTTCCAAACGTTCACCGAGCGGGTCGCGGGGGATGGTTCCAACTGCGGGAACGGTGGTCCGCGACCATGTGGTGAGGGAACGGCCAACCTCGGTCCGCGGCAGCTGCGCCGGCTCACCCGGCTCGAGTACGACAACACCATCCACGACCTTTTTCAGGTCGACTCCGCCTGGGGCGCGTCTTTTCCGCCCGACGACGTCGTGGACGGGTTCGACGGCAACGCGGCAGCGCTCCGCGTCGGCCCGCTGCTCGCCGACAAGTACGGCGGTGCAGCCGACGAAATCGCGGCCGTCGTCGCTCGAGATCCGAGCAAGCTCGCTCCCTGTGCCGCGAACGGCGACGATGCCTGCGCCGCGACGCTCATCTCGGACGTCGGGGCACGTATCTTTCGGCGACCACTCACGACCGGCGAGTCGATGCGTTACCAGGCGCTCTACAAAATCGGCGCCGTGAGCGGATTTGCGGACGGCGTGAAGCTCGTCCTTGCGGCGATGCTGCAATCACCGACCTTCCTGTACCGTTCGGAGCTCGGCGTCCGTCAGAGCGACGGCACCTACGCCTTGACGCCCTACGAGATCGCGTCCGAGCTGTCGTATCTGTTCTGGGCGACGATCCCCGACGCCGAGCTTTCCGCCGCGGCGCGCGACGGAAGCCTCTCCAACGCCGTCACGATCGCGGCGCAAGCAAGGCGCCTGCTCGCGTCGCCGCGGAGCCGCTCCATGCTCGACCACTTCGCCGCGCAGTGGCTCGATCTCGATCGCCTGGCGCAGGTGGTGAAAGACGAGACCATTTACCCCGGATTCACCGCGCCGCTTCGCGCCGCGATGCGCGCCGAAACGCTGGCCCTCTTCGACTTCGTCGTCCATGCCGGCACGGGCAAGCTGCCCGAGCTCCTCACCGCGCCGTACTCCTTCGTGAACGACGATCTGGCGGCATTCTACGGCATCGATGCACCGCCGCCAGATGATGGCGGCGTGGCCGGTCTGCGCAAGGTCGGCGTCGCGTCTGCACACCGCGGCGGGTTGCTCACTCAAGGGAGCATCCTTGCCTCGCAGGCCAAACCAACGATGGCGAGCCCCATTCACCGGGGCAAACTCGTGCGCGAGCGGCTGCTTTGCCAAAACCCGACGCCCCCGCCCCCCGGCCTGAACGCGCAGCTCCCTCCCGTCGATCCCAAGCTCTCCAATCGAGAAAGATTCACGGCGCACGCGAAGAACGAACCCTGCGCGAGCTGCCATCGCTTGATGGACCCCATCGGCTTCGCCTTCGAGGCCTTCGACGGCATCGGAAAGTACGTCGGCGCAGCGGACACGAGTGGCCAGATCGTCGACAGCCCGCACACCGACGCAACCTTCAATGGGCCCCTCGAGCTCGGGCAACTGCTCGCAGCGAGCAGCGATGTCGAACGCTGCTTTTCTTTGGAGTGGTTCCGCTACGCCAGCGGCTTGAAGGAAAATCAGGACCTCTCGTGTCTCATCGACGACGTCGCGGGTTCGTTCAGCCGTTCCGGCGCGAGCTTGCCCGACCTCTTCGTCGCCCTGACGCAGACGGCGCATTTCCGCCTGCGGCGCGGCAACCCCGACGGCGCGCCGTCCTTGCCCGGGATCGATGGCGGGGGCCCGACGCCGCCACCTCCGCCCACCGACGCCGGCGCGCCTCGCGATGCTGGCACTCCGACTTCGCCCGACGTGACGGTGAGCCGCAAGACCGATTCACAATGGGACAAGGGTTACTGCGACGCCGTGACCGTCACCAACCAAGGCATGAGCGGCGTCGACTGGGTGATCGTTCTCACCGTCGAGGGCACGATGAACCAGGTGTGGAACGCTGTCGCCACCGGAGCGACCGGGCCGGTGACGTTCCGTGGCGTCGACTTCAACAAACACCTCGAACCGGGACAGAGCAGCTCATTTGGATTTTGCGTCGCGCGATGACGAGCGGCGACGAACGAACGCCGTGCGCTGCGCGAGAAACTCGGCGGCTCACTGGCAGCGCCAGTAAGCGCTCTCGTCCCCCATGGGGCATCGCGTACCCACGCAACAATCGTGGTCTTCGGTGCAATGGGCGCATATACCGCCGCAGGCAGGGCTCGAGCAGCGAGGCGGGCCTAGCGTTCTTGGAGTGCACATCCCCGTGCAACATTCTTGGTCGGACGCGCAGCGGTCGTTGGCTTGACCGCTGCACATGTTGCCGCCAATGCCGCACGGGGACGCCGCCATGCAAACCCGACGGATCATGGTGTCGTCGAAGTCGCATTGACCCGAGCAGCATTCGGAATGCGTCGCACATACCTCGCCGACCACGCGGCACTCGTCGAGGAGCGCGCAACGCGTAAGGCCCCCGGTGCCTGGCGTGCATCGCGCCCCGCAACAGTCCTGATCCAGCGCGCAAAGCTCGCCGGCCGGCCGACACCGGGGCGGGGTAACACTCAGGCAACGTTTGCCTTGGCAATAGTTGCTGCAGCAATCGGCGTTGCTCTCGCAAGCGTTATCCGCGGGGGCACAAACGGGGTCGGCAGCGCACTTGCCCTCGCGGCAGGACAAAAAGCAGCACTCGCCCGCAATCGAACATGGAAAGCCGGGGGCGCGGCATCCCGTTGTCGGAGCGTCGTCGGTGGGAACATCCGAGATCGCCACGTCCAACATCGGAGTGTCCAGCTCGGGGCGATCGACGGTGCTCGGCGGGTCGACGGACACGTCGACCGACACGTCGACCGACGCGTCCACCGACGCGTCGACGAGCGTATCCTCGCTGACGTCGGTCGTGTCCGCGCCGACCGCGGCGTCGCGCGGGGTGAGCACGTTGATCGATTCGTTACCGCAGCCGAAGGACGTTGCGGCGGCCAGGGCGACGACGACGAACGGGAGGGGGCGATGGCCGGCCCTCGATATCGTGGTGGAATTCACGGGGTCAGAGACCCAAGGATAGCCCCAAGCTCGCCAGGACGGCCGCGCCATTCGTCGAGAGGACGGCATTGCCGGCGTCGGTGGCGGTGATGGCCATCGGCGACGCGCCGGCCAAAACCTCCGCGTCGAGGCCGAGGGAACGCGTCAGCGCGAGGCGTCCGCACGGGCCGGCCGCGACCACGAATCCAAGCGCGTTGCCGCTCGTCGCGTCGATGGTTCCGTTGCGGGCTTCGCCGCTGTAAGCAGCGCGCAGCAAATCTGCTCTTCCGACGAACGACAGGTTTGCCCGCGCGCCGCCCAGCACGAGGAGCTTGAGCGCGCCGCCGGCGACGAACGCGGAGCCTGCGACCGCGCCGTTCGTGGTGTCGCGACGGACGATGCGGCGCCATCCGCCGCGTATTTCGACTTCCAGTCGAGGTACCGCGCGAATGGCCCATCGCACGTCGGGCCCCACCTGCGTCTGTCCGCCGGCAAAGACTTCACCGGCCGCAGCTGCACCGAGGGTCGACCGAAAACCGCTTCCCGCTCCGGGCGATCGGGCACCTTGTTCGCCCGCGGCGGCGCTCGTCTCGCCTTCGCCGAATGGCGCACTCCCCGCCGAAATGATCGCCGTCTCACCGCTGGCCTGCGCTGCGGCCGGTCGAGGCGCCTGCTCCGGTGGCTTGGACGCCGTGGGGAACGTCTCTTCACCGGCTCCCGGAGAGGCCTTTGCTTCGCCCGCTGCCGCGCGCGCGGCTTCGGAGGGGACGGCGCGCGGCCAATTCGATCGCATCAATTCGTCGGCAGCGACGGCGAGGGCCAGCGACCATCCGTCGGCGGGAACGCCCGCGAGATTGACCTGCCGCACGCGCCCGGCTCCCTCGGAGGTGCTGCCTTCGTCTCGCGGCGGAACCGAAAAGCGCAGCGTCGGACGCAAGGCAGAAGGAGCGTCGATGACGAGCTCGGCATCGGCGCCGACGGGCGATGCGGAGCCGCCGCCGCTACGGCGTATCCCGGAATCGCGCTCGCTCCGTACGACGGCAACCTCGATGCCCCGCAGCCCGAGCTCGCGTTCCAGGTGCTTCACGAATCCATCGAACCAGGTTGGTGAGTCGCCGCTCGTGACGAGCACGACGCGCACGACCGGCCGCGCGTCGGTTGCATGACCGAGACGGGGCGCCGCCAGCGCGACCAAGAGCAGCGCGGCGACGAACGCTCTTCTCAGCGCGCGCCGCATTTGCCGGCGACCGCAACGGCATGCACGCTGCGCGCATGACGCGCGAGGAACTGTTCACGCGCGCGGGCGCAATCGGCCCCCCGTCCCAGAGCGGCGAAGGCGTCGACGATTCTCGCTTCCGCTTCCTCGCGAAAGGGGCCACGGGGAGCGAGCTTGACCGCGTCCTGAAGCGCGGCGAGCGCGCCCGACGGATCACCCAAGTGGTTGAGCCGCAGGCGCCCCAGCTCGAGCGCCGCCAGCGCGGCGTGCCCGTCGGTGCGGTGCCGCTGGCGCAGCAGGTCGAAGGCTTCGGCCGCGTCCTGCAAGCGCCCCTCCAGCTTGGCGAGGTTGCCCGTTTCGAAAAGCTCGCGCGCCGCCTTGACGTCGAGACCGCCGCGAGGTGCGTCACCGCCCCGGGCGCGCGTTTCCGAAGCATGCGTGGCGGTCCGCGCCGACCCCTCATCCCCCGCGCGGCCCACGGTGATTGCGCTCGCTGCAGTCGCTTTCTCGTCCGACGACGGGACGGACGTCCGGGCCGCAGGGTCGTTCGACGCGGGCGGGGGCACCGTTTCCGGCGGCCGATTGGACCACGACTCACCCGCGGTGAGGCGCCGCGGCTCCCGGTGCGACGGGTCGCGCAGTTCGACCTCCCCTTCCTCGACGCGCACCTCGATGCCCGGACGCGCATCGTCCCCGCGGACGACTTCGAAACGCGTGCCCCGATCGATCAGCTCGAAATCGGCGATGATCACCGAAAAACGCCGCGCCGGATCGTGCTTGACCTCGAAACGCGCTCGCCCCGCTTCGAGCCGCGTCGCCACATCGGTGGCCGTGGCGCGGTCGACGCGAAGTCTCCCTCCGGGAGCGACCGTCACCCGCGAGCCATCGGAAAAGGCGAGCTCTTGCCGCCCCTCGGGAAGGGACGCCACCACGAAGGCATCGCTTGCGGCCGGCGCCCGTCGCACGCCGAACACGACGAGCATGATCGTCATCGCCGTCGCCACCGCGCCGCCCATGGCGACCATCGGCCACGACGCGCGCGAGGGGCGCTCGAGGCGCGCGGAGATATGATCCCACTGACGCTGCAGTCGCCGCTCGGACAGCTCAGGAGTCACTTGGGCAGCCGCTCTCGTGTCTTTCATCGGACTGCTTTCCGGTGGCGCTCATCCACCCCGACGGGGCGGAGCGGGTGCACGACCCGTCCCTCTTCCGGTCCTTCGCCGCGAAACTTACCGAGCTTCTGCTCGCCCTCGGCGATGCGTCGTTTCACAGTGGCCGGCGATGCTCCCACCAGCGCTGCAATCTCGTCGATGCCGAGCCCCTCCACGCGCCGCAGCACCAGCGCCACGCGCTCACGAGCAGGAAGCGCCTCGATGCGGCCATAGAGGGCGCGCAGCTCCGCCGCCACATCGGGGGGCGCCGACGGGGACACCACGGCGTCGATCTCGACCCCCGCGTCGCGTCGACGCAGACCAAGCCGCGTCAGCAGACGGCGCCGGCGAATGACCTTCGAACTGGTGCGCACGACGATCGACGCCAGCCACGAGGCGAACGCCTGCGGCGCCTGAAGGCGATCGAGCGATCGCAGCGCCTCTACGAAACTGTCCTGCACCAGGTCGTCCACGTCCTCGTCGCGGCCGAGGAGGCGGAACGCGATTCCCGCCACCATGTTGGCATGGCGCCGGAACAGTGCCTCGCGCGCCCAGTCCTCTCCCGCCCGCGCCGCGACGACCAGCGCGGCGTCCGTGGGTCCCGCCCCCGAACGGGTCGCGGCAACGGCGGGGGTAGGGGCAGGGGCACCCCTCGGTCCGAGGCGAAGAGCTGGCACCCCATGGAAGTACCACCGGACCCCTGCGACGGCTCATCTCCCATGCCGATCAAGCCCCGGGCGTCCTCGCGCACACCACCGCGCGACGCCGCCTTGAAAATATTTCATAATAATTTCAGATGTTTGGGGAATAGATGGTCGAGGCCCCAGAGGACGCGACGCCCCTCAGAATCCGGCCTCGATTCCCACGCTTGGCAGGACGAGTGGGCCAGCGAAGCGCTCGACACAGACGCCGCCACAGTCGAGCCGCACGACTTCCCTGGTCGACGTCGCGTTCAGGAGCTCGCCGTTCACGGCCCACCAGCCGTTCTGCCCGAGCCGCCAGCGCTTCTCGATCCGCACATCCATGCGGAAGTACGGCGTGCCGCGTTGCTCGGTCGTAAAGTGCGGGGCCCCTTCCAGAAGGAGCGCCGGGACGCCCGAATAGAGCATCGACCGAAACCCGCCGCGAAACCCCCGGCCGAAGTCGTAGGTCAGCGCGAACTGCAAGACGTGGGGACGATCGAAACCGGACACCGTACGCCGCCGGCCACTCGTCTGCTCGGAGTGGGACAAGGTGTAGGAGAGAAAGCCTCCGAGCGCGCGGGAGAGGGGACGCGAGATGCCGATTTCGATGCCTGCTGCGGAGATGGTCGAGCGGCGATCGAGGACCGTGCGGTCGATGCTGAAATCGCGGGCGCCGCCGATGGGATCGAGGGCGTGGAAGTAGGCGGTGCGAAACCCAGTGGCCGAGGCCGTCACGTTCCCAGGAAGCTTCCATTTCACCCCCGAGCTGAAAAGCACGGCCTGCTGCAAGCCTCCGCTCAGATCGGCCACCTGGGCCCCCGGAACCTGGGCGGCAAAGTTCGGCCGCTGGTGGGCAACGCCGAGCGACGTTTCGATTTTGAAGTCGGGGTGAACGGCAAAGGTCGCCGTCACCCGCGGATCGACACCGAGCTTGGTAACCCCGCCCGCTGCATACAGGTCGGCGCGCAGACCGGACACCACGACGATGCCCGGAGCCGGCTCGATCTCGAGGCCGGTATACGCTCCCACGACCCCTTCCAGGCGCGCCGGAAAAAGGACGGAATAGTCGGTGAAGCTGAGATAGAGAGGGCTCGTGCGCAGCTCGAACTTGTCTCCGCGCGCGTCGATGCCGCCGCGGAGCTTGGCGCGCGGGCCGAGCGGCGTGGCGGCTTCCACGCGCAGCCGGAGCGACGTGTCGGAAACCTGGCTCTCGTTGTCTTCGGTGCCCCCCGTGCGATCGGCCCCCCCGGTGAGCGCAACGCGCAGGCTGGCGCCCGACGGGAGCTTGCGATCCCAGCGGAGATCGAGACGATGGAAGGAGACCCTGCCCCCCTGGTCCTGCACCGCAGTGCGGTCCGATCGAAAATAGTCGAACGCGCCGAAAGAAAAGAGACTGATGGTGTCGTGGGGGCCGAGCGTATAGCTGGTCTGCGCTTGGTAGTCCCAATAGCGAAGGTCGGCGTTGCTCAAAAGCGAGAGGACGACGCCCGTATACGAATAGCGCCCGGAAACGCGCGCACTGCCGCGTGAGCAGCCCGCAGGTGCGCCCGGCTCGCATTCCCCGAAGGGCACCTCGGCGAGGCCGCCCACGTCGATGATGCGGAGGTTTCCTTCCCCGCTGAAGCGCCGATCGAAGGGCCGCATGTTGGCCGCGACGATGGGACCCGCGAATCTGCCGTACTCGACGGGTGAAGCACCGCGGTAAAGATCGACGCTGTCGATGAGCCCGGGGTGGATGACCGAGGGCCCGAGAAAGGCGTGGTAGAGGAGCGGGACGTCGACGCCGTCGATGAAGAATCCGACGTTGGCGGGGGGGGCGCCGCGGATGAAGAAGCTGGGGACCCCGGATACGATGGGAACGACGCCCGGCTGCGATTCCACGGCGCGGATCGGATCGCCGAAACTTCCGGGCATATTGCGTGCCTCGCCCCGCGTCACGGTGACGGAGCCCGGAGCTTGCCGCTCGCCCCGAACGAGGACCTCGAACGGTTCGCCGGTGGCGGGTCGAACCGGAATGGGGGCGGCTCCGGGCGGGGGCGGCCCCTCCTCGGGGACAGACGGGCGAACAGGCTCTGCAGGATTCTGCAAAACGGGACCTAGCGTCTGTTTGGCTTCCGGCGCCGGTTCGAAGCGCACCGTGTACCGAATCCGCGCCGCGACGGGGTGCCCGGCTCGCCGCGCGGGCTCGAAGCGCCAGCGACGCACCGCCGCCATGGCAGCATCCTCGAACGGCGGCGAGCCTGCCACGACGCTGGCCTCGGTGACGTTTCCCTCGATGTTGATGGTGATCTCGAGCACCACCTCGGCCCGGCCCATGGCCCCTTCGGGGTACTCGACCGGCGTGTCACGCGCTCTCGGCAGTGTCGGCGCGTCCTTCGCGGCCGGCGGCGGCTCCTCGGGTGCGGCGCTCTCTTCGGGCGAAGCATTCGGCAGAGCCGGCGGAGGAGTCGACGATGTGTCTTGCGCGAGCGCGAGAACCGGCAAAGCTAGAAGGAACGCGCCGAGTACGGCGCCCACGAAGCGCGCCTTCACCCATCACCTCGGTCGAGCCAATCTTGACGCACCCGATTCCGCGTGGTCCCGTAGAGGTTGGTCGTGGCATGCACGGACTGAGTCACGGGAACGTAGCGCTCGCTCTCTGCCTTTTCGGACTCTCGCAGAGCGGATGTGACATCGTCCAGGGTTTTCGCGACGCGAGCGCCGCTGTCTTTCCGGAAGAGAAGACCTACTTCGATGCACCCGGGTTCCGCTTGGTTCGCGGCGGGTATCGAGAGATCGAGTTCGCCTCGGGTTCCAGCCTCTACCTGCTCGCCCGTCCGGCCGACCGGGAGGATCACTCCCTTCACGTCATGCGCTACGCCGACCCGCGCCCCTGCGTGCTGAACAACGTGCAAGCGCATCGTGCGGGGGCCGGTACTTTTGTCGACGCAACGACCATCGCCTACACCGAGGAGGGAACCGAGCAAGGGACGCTACGCTTTGCGGACGGCGACTGCCACACCTACGACATCTCCGTCCCCTCCAGCCGGATCCCCTTCTTCGAAACCCCGGAAGGTTTCCTCACCTACCACGGCCGGGATCTTTTCATCGTGAACCCCGTCACCGGAATGACCCGCACGATCGTCCCCGAATTCTCGCTCCTCACTGGGTTCTCCGCCTTTTACGTCATCGGCTCGAGGGGGCGTATCGGAGCCTTCACGACCGATTTCAAGGAGGTCGCCTGGTTCGGCGATGGTGTGGGCCCGAACGGCGCAGCTGGGTCCAGCTTCTTCTACGAAGATACCGCTGGTATCCACCGGCTCGTCGCGGCCAGCGCCGCCAGCGTGACCGACACGGTGATCGCTGCCGATGGCTGCAACCTCGCCATCACGCGCAATCTAGGCACCGCGGAAAATTGGGTCACCTATTTTTCCCCCTGCAGCGAAAAGAAGCTCGTCGTCTTCAGCGAGTCCGTGGGAAAAAGTTCCGTGCTCGACATCTCCGCCGACCCGGGCAACATGGTCTTCCTGCCAGAATTCCCGAGTCAGACAGGGGACCCCGCCGTCGACCGCTTCTTCGTCTTTTACCTCACCGAGGTCGACGGCAACGTCGGGCAGTTGATGATGCGCACACCGGACCGGAAGACGAAGGTCATCGGTCAGCGCGCGGCCTTCGAACGGCTCACCGTCCTTGCGGGCAAGGAAACGTATGGCTACGCCCTGGTCGAGGTCAACGGCGAGGTCGGCCGTTTCGTGCGCTGGGACGCCGACGGCTCGACACTCGGCATCGCGCAAGACGTGGCGCGCGGCCCCGGGGATCTCGTCGTGGACTTCAACGGCGAAACCGGCCAATTCGCCCTGCTTTCCGAGGAAGGGCTCAGCATCGTTTCCCGGCGCGTGCCCGCTTCTGATTTCAAGATCCGCGACGACAAGAACCGTTGGACCGCCATCATCGACGACTACCAAGATTCGATCGCGTCCCTCTACATCACCGAGAGCTCACTCGACTTCACCGAAGCAGCTCGTAAACCGGCTCCGCCCCCTTTGCGCACGCTCATCGCCCACGGCGTGCGCTGGGATTCGCGCACCCGATTCGTGCCCGCCCTGCCGGGCATTGCATTCTTCACCCACTACGATCCCGTTACCGACATCGGCCGGCTCGAATACCGCAACCTCGAGCTCCAATTCACGGCAACGGTCAGCGACGGCGTGTCCGCTTATCTGACGACTCCGGGAGGCCTCATCTACGCCGTCCCCTTCGGCGACAGCGCCGGCATCTGGGTTGTCCGTTCGCGCTAGCTGGCCTTTGCGTGCGGCCATTGCTTCGCCAGATCGAGGAACTTTCCGTGGGAACGCGGTAACCTACTGCCGCGATGGAGGTGGCGACGTGGTGGACGCTTTCGTTCGTGGTCTCACCACGGGATTCATCGTTGGCGCGCCGCTCGCGATCGGTTGTAGTGCGCAGGAAATGGCTCCTCCCGACGACAACGTCAACACCGGTGGGCAGCGTCCCTCGTCGACGGATAGCTCGGCCGATGGAGCCAGCGAGCGAGTCGGCGTGGGCGGACAAGCCGGCGGAGACGGGCAGCCGGAGGGCGGTGGACGGGGCGACAGCAGCGACAGCTCCGTCGCCGACGCGCTCACGGTGGTCCCCGAACTTCTCGTGTTTTCGAGAACGACGGGATTCCGGCACCCGTCAATTGTCCAGGGCATCGCGGCGCTGAGCCTCCTCGGCATGCAACGAGGGTGGGGCGTGACCGCGACCGAAGACCCGACCCAGTTCACCGATCAGGGTCTTTTGCGTTTCAACGTGGTCGTGTTCTTGAGCACCACCGGGGACGTGCTCGACACCGTCCAGCAGGCGGCATTCGAGCGTTTCATTCAGCGAGGCAACGGTTATGTCGGGGTTCACTCGGCGTCCGACACCGAATACGACTGGCCGTGGTACGGAGAGCTCGTCGGCGCCTACTTCCGGACTCACCCCGCGATCCAGTCTGCAGAGCTCCACGTCGAAGGCGCGCATCCTTCGACGCTCGGGCTTCCCGCCACCTGGACGCGAACCGACGAATGGTACGGTTTTCGCGATAACCCGCGCAGCCGAGTGACCGTAGTGATCTCGCTCGACGAATCGACTTACGCGCCAGAAGACAGTGCGATGGGCGACCATCCCATCGCCTGGTACCACGAGCACGACGGTGGGCGGGCCTTTTACACGGGGCTCGGACATACCGAGGCGAGCTTCTCCGAGCCGCTCTTTCTCGACCATCTGGCGGGTGCGATCGAATGGGCAGCGCGTCGCTGAGTCGGGGTTGCTCTCACACGAGCACCCAGCGGGACGTCGGGGCATCGACCGGTCCTGCCGGATGCACGCGTCCTTCACTGGCCAACCACTCGAGTGAAGCGAGTGCCGAACGCGCCGCCAGCACGTGCACCATGGGCGGCACGTCGGCGTAAACTTCCGCCACGAGATCGAGGAGCTCGCGCGGACCGCGGCTGAGGGCCGCCGCCAGCGCTTCGGCGCGCGCGCGGCGATGCATGACGTACTCCTCCAGCTTTTCCAGCGCGTGCTGCGTCGGTAGACCGTGGGCGGGATAGAGCGTGCGCGGTCGAAGCTCCTTCAGGCGCTCGAGCGATCGAAAATACTGACCGAGATCACCCTCCGGGGGGTCGATGATGATCGTCGACAGTGTCGATACCATATCGCCGCAAATCAGCGCCCCCGAGCGCTCGTCGTGGAAACAGAGATGCCCGCGCGCGTGCCCCGGTGTGAAGATGGCACGAAGGCTGATGGAGAGCGGGCCGGCGAGGGCGAGTATCGCGCCGTCTTCGATCACCTCACGCGCCACGCTGGCATCGACGGCAACGCGATCGAGCGTCCGCGCGTGCCCGAGGAGCGGCACGCCGAGATGCTGTGCCGCGGCGACCGCACCGCCGATGTGATCCTCGTGATGATGCGTGAGCACGACAGCGCGCGGCTTGTGTCCCTCGCTGCGCAGTTCGTCGAGGAGTCGATGCAGCCTCGATTGTTCGTCGGCGTAAGGTGAACCGGGATCGATGACGATGAACTCCCCCGTGCCGACGATATAGACGTTGGTGTGCTGGGCCGGCGGGAGGGTCGGTGTCACCACCGGAAACATCACGATGCCGCGTTGGAAATCGATGCGCGTGGCTACCTGCTCGTTATCGCGATGGCCACCGGTCGCGATGGCGCGACCGAGCTCGTCCCAATCGGCGCCGTCTCTGTCCGAAGAAGGGCTCGCCATTCGCGGACGCGACGAAGCCTGGCTCCCCTCCTCGAGCTTGTTCCAAGCGGCGAGCGTGCAGGCGATGTGCGACTGCGGTGGATGCAAAAGGACGTCCCCTTGCTCCCAGCGCAGAACCAAGGTGGCGGGGTCGATCCACTCGCCCGAAGTGAGCTCCCCCGGCCATACTTGCGGATCGTCCTCCGGCGATGCTTCGACCACGAAGATATGAGCATCGAAGCGCGTGGGGACGAAGTGCGGCGTGACCCATCGTCCTGCACGGTGAAAGCGGGCGCGGTCGACGGCGAGGCCCTGCTCGTCGAGAAATCGCTGGAAACCAGCCGCCGCGGCTCCACGCTGACAAAGCGCACGCCGCGCTTGATCGCGCGCGCTGGCCGGGACCTGGGTGACGTCGGTCACCGTCAAGACGCCCGATTCCTCGAATAGCTCGCGCGCCGCGCATTGAACGAAAGCCTGGTCGTCGCCGGAATCGCCGTCGGCGGGATCGAGACCGCCTCCGAGAAGCGCCACGAACCCGCCGAACATCTTGAGCTCGCGGGCGCGACGTACGATGAAGAGTTCCAGCGGGCCATCCGCTCCCGCTGCACCGCGGCGCCGGACGAGCACCACGATCGCAGCCAATCGGACGGAGTGCTCGAGGGGGACTGGCCTTTCACCGAAAGGGTGCTCGCTCATCGGCGGCTCGCGTTCGATGGGGCCATGGCGCCCGTGTACCACCATCTCGGGCCCGTAGCGAACGACGTAGGGATGAGATAGAACGCGTTCCATCAGGCCACTGGCCTCCGGAGAAACGCCGATGGACGCGACGCGACGCCCTCCCAACCTCGATCACCCCATGGTGCCGAAGCTGATGCGCCTCTACTCCCACGCCCATGTGTGGGTTTACCAAAAGACGGGAGGACGACTCGGAAACAAGTGGCGCATCGGTGCAGCGTTTCCACGCGGCGTCCCCATCCTCCTCCTTACGACCATCGGCCGAAAATCGGGCCAGCCCAAGACGACGCCGCTCCTTTTCCTCGAAGATGGTGAGCGCGTCGTCATCGTCGGCTCGCAGGGGGGCATGGCGAAGGACCCCCAGTGGTTCTTGAACCTGACGCAGAACACCGAGGTCACGGTGCAGGTCGGCACGCGGGTACGGAAGATGCGGGCCCGGGTGGCCAATCCCGAAGAGCGCGCCGCGCTCTGGCCGCGCCTCGTGGCGCTCTACGCGGACTTCGCGACCTACCAAGCGTGGACCGACCGCGAGATCCCGGTCGTCATCCTCGAACCGATGCTTGGATGATGATTGACGACACTCTTCGTCCAGCGATACCGTCGGCCCAACATGAGCAAAATCACGACGTTCGTCGGGCTCCTCGCATCGGGCGCAGCGTTGTCATTCGGCTCGATCGGCTGTGACAAGGGGCCGCCGCCGCAGGGAAGGCCGCGCGCCACGCCCGCCGAAGGGGCACTGCTCACGCCTCCTCCCGGCAGCAAAGCCACCTTCTACAAATTCGGCCCCCCCGATTCGAAGATCGCCTTCACGGGCGCCAAGGTGACGAAGAAACACGAGGGTTCGTTCCGCTCCTTCGAAGGGACGATCGGCCTCGTCAACCACGAGCCGCTGATGAGCGCCGTGCAAGTGAACATCGATCTCACCAGCCTGACCATCGACCCGGAGAAGCTGGCCGGACATTTGAAGAGCGCCGACTTCTTCGACGTCGCGAAGTTCCCGAAGGCGACCTTCAGCTCGACCACCATTCGGCCGGGCGGCGCGCCTTCCACCTACAACGTGACCGGTAAGCTCGATCTCCACGGCGTGACCAAGCCGCTCACTTTTCCTGCGACGATCAAGCTTGCTTCCGGCAAAGTGGAGGCGGAGGGGGAATTCACCATCAACCGCAAGGACCACGGCATCGTCTATCCCGGCATGCCCGATGACCTCATCCGCGACGACGTGTCCATCAAGCTGACGATTCGCGCCGAGCCTGCCCAAGCGGAACCCAAGACGGAAGGAACATCGGCGGTCGACGCGCAAACCGCGAATTGACGCCGACCGGCATGCACCTTCTTTTGCTGATCGTCGCGGCATTCGTGGCAGGATTCATCAACTCCATCGCCGGCGGAGGGACGCTGCTCACGTTTCCCAGTTTGCTCGCCGCGCACGTGACGCCGGTCGCCGCCAATGCCACCAGCACGGTGGCCCTGGTACCGGGTTCGTTCGCCGCGTTCTGGGGCTACCGGCGCTCGGGCAGCGACGACCGCGGCGACACGGTGTGGTTCGCGGTGCCGAGCGTGCTCGGTGGCGTCCTCGGGGCGCTCCTGGTCGTCAAGAGCGGCGACCGCGTGTTCAGCCGTCTCGTGCCCTGGCTCTTGTTCGGCGCGGTGGGCCTTTTCATGGCGCAGGAACCGCTGCGACGCTGGAGTGCGCGTCGCTCGCTCGCGCCGCGCCCCGCGCGTCCAACCCTGCGGGTACGCCTGGCCGCTGCCGCAGTGCAGCTCTTGATCGCCGTCTACGGTGGGTTCTTCGGCGCCGGGATCGGCATCCTCATGCTCGCCACCATGGGCTTCATGGGGCAGAGCGACATCCACCAGATGAACCGTCTCAAGAACATTTCCGCCGTTGCCATCAACGGCGTGGCCGGGCTCACCTTCGCCTTGAGCGGCCAGGTGCGATGGTCGCTCGCCTTGATCATGATGGTTTCGGCGATGGCGGGAGGGTACCTGTCGGCGGGCGTCGCCCAGAAGGTCGGTCCGGTCTGGGTCCGCCGTGCCATCGTCGTCATCGGAATGGGAATCGGCGTTTATACGCTGGTCAAGCCGCTCTAGCCCCGGCTCTGGCATCAAACCGGCACGATGTCGACATGAACCGTCGCCGCCACGGCGAGTGGGCCGAGGTCGTCGGCGTCCGACGTGAGGATCGTGTCGCCGGCCGCCCGATCGCGAATCCGTAGAGGGACCCCGCTCCTCCCTGCGACCGCGCCCGTTCAGTCCGCGCCGCCCAGTTTGCCCGGTGGATCGAAGAGGCCGTAGGTGAGGCCCGCTTGGTAGAGGTAGTCCGGCACCGTCTTGTAGGCGCGTAGATCGTGGGCGTAGTGGTTCTGGTTGATGAGCACCTGGACGCAGCCAGCGTCGAGGTTCTGATCGCAATCGGGGATCGGCGTGAGGGTGTCGCCGGCGGGGGATAGATTGCGAATGGCGGGATCGGCGAGCACGATGGGCGATCCATCGGGGTGACGAAGGACCATCGCTCGGCCGTACGTATTGAACCCGGCCGGAGAATTGGCCGTAGCGGGGTGGCTGGCCACGTCGAGCTTGTAACCGCGCGACGTGAGCTCGTTCGCGTACTCGAGGACGCGGGCGGCGATGCCTTTTTCGACCAGCTTGCCGCCTTGGCATCCGTTCTTGGCGTCGCCATAGAGGCACTCTTTGCCGAAGGAACGCGCGTAGTAGAGCTGCCCGGACGTGGGGTCCTGCCATTCGACGCGCCCTTCGAACTCCGGCTTGGTGTTCACTCCGAGGGGATAGAGACGCATCATGTCGGTCCAGTTCGTTTTCTCGTTGGCCTTGATGTGCATCACCGTCCACACGATGAGAAACTTCTGAACTTCCCAACCGATCTGGGGATCGATCGCCACCGAGTTGGGCGGCAGGAGTGGATCGAACGCGCCGTCGCCGGCGTAGTTGGTGCAAGCGTTGCGGCCCCCGCTGGGAAAGCACGTTTCCGGACCACCACGCGGCCAGAAACTCGGCCATCCGAGCGGTGACGCGGGATAGCGGTTGGCGAGAGGATCGCGGCTCGTGTCGGCTCGCGTGTCGAGCACGGGCAGACCGTTGGCATCGGCCGCCACACGCGGCGCCAGGAGCGAACGATCGCCCGTCAGAGCATTGGCGATGAGGCGCCGGAATCCTTCGCCGAGGACGTCGGCCACGCCCACGGCGCGAAAACGCGAATCGTAGAAATCGCGACGCGATTCGCTGATGAAACGATCCTCCGATTCGGCCAGCAGCGTGGCGATGTTGATCTTGTCGTAATAGGAACCAGCGTTCTGTACGTAATCGATGCGAAACTCCCCCGCGCCGTCGGGCAGCCGATTTTCCAGGGGATGGCCGCCAAAGCCGACGTCGCGCAGGTAACCGGTGCTCCCGTTGGGAATGATCACGTTCCTGCGCGGGACGTTGATGGGGCCGCTCGAACCGAAGTCGTCCGGATCGGTGAGCGAATGCAGCACGGGATCATTGAATTCGAGCGCCCGCAAAGCATGCTCACCGGGCTCCGGCCGGCCGAGCTCGCGCGTGAAATGGTCGAAGGCCACCGTGGCCGCGATCATGTTGTCGTGCACGACGTCCTTGACGATGATGGGCCATACCGAGTCGAAGGCGTACCCTTGGTTCGTCGACAAGTCGTCGTAGATGGACGCGAGAAAGCCCATGCCGCCGGCGATGGCCTGGAGCTTGGCGTTGTAACGATCGAAAGAGCGATCCACCGCGCCGCGCACCGAGAAGGTGGTGCGGTCGCGCCGGTAATTGTCGAAGATGTGCCTGTTTTCCTGGGTGGAGATGATGTACTGCACCTGCTCGTAGGGGTCGGCCCCGTTGTCGTGACGGAAGACGGAGACGTTGCCGATGTCGGCCCAAGTGTCGGTGCCGAACGTGTACGGAACCCGCAGTCGGCTCGTGGGCGGGTCGACGCTCGGGCTTCCGCGGTACGGGGTGTCGTTGTTTTCCGGGCCGGTCGGCAGGCGCAGCTGCGTGTACGGCACGTAGTCGACCGGCTGCTGCCGGCACTTGGTCGGCTGACCGTCGACGGATACGACGTGCCCATCCAAAACGGGATGCCATTTGCCGCGCGTTGGCTCGGGCCAATCGGCGGGCGGCGCGGCGGTCACCGGGCGGCAGTCGCTGATGACTTTGTAGTTGTTCTGCAGCTGCGAATAGTTGAATTCTTCGACGCCGGTGGCGGTGGTCGAGCGAAGGCCGTAGCGGATCCCGAGCAGACCGCCGAAGCTGTCCGTCGCCGCGGTGATACCGGTGCCGATGGACGTTCGCGCCCGGTAGTCGGTGCTCGCATAGACCGAGACCACGTCGCCGTAGAAAAAGCGCGTCGATGCAAAATCGGTCACGCCGAGGCCGATCATGTCCTGCGCGGGGTCCCCGGCGTAGTCCATGACCGACGATTGCATCCACATGGTGATGAGCTGGGACTGCTCTTCCTCGGTCAAGGGGTCCCAGTAGCGAGGTCCCACACACGTCGATCCGTCGGCCACCGCGTCGGTGCACGGGGTTTTCACGGCGCCATTCTTGGTACGAAGCTGCCAATACTGCGGCCGATAAAAGAGCGGCGCCGAGCTGCTCACGAAGTTGTGGCGCAGCCCGATGGAATGACCCATCTCGTGGGCCATGATGGCGTAGTGGTATTGCTGCTGCACGTAGTGGAACATCCGCTCGTTACGCGCTTGTCGGTCGGTCACCGATTCGCCCCCGGTGGGGGGAAACTTCTGGCGCAGGATGTCGGCCAGGCCGCTGAGCGACGTCGGTTCGGGGGCCTCGTTGACGATGCACGCCCCGCGCGCGGCGAGCGCATTGTCACGCGCTTGGCGAACGCGCGCCCAAAGGCGCGGTTGGTTGATCGTCAGCGGTGAAGTGTTGGCCACGTCGAGAGCTCCTCCGACACCGCTCTTACCCGCCAACTGCAGAACGGCCGGGTTGACGAGCTGCGCCTCGACGGCGCTCCCCCGCCCGCGGTTCAAGGTGGCCTTCAGCTTGGCGGTGCTGGGCGAAGCAACGTCGCTGCGCGCCTGCACGTCGAGGGCCCGGGCCTTTCCCGCTGCTTCGAACTTCCGGACTTCGGGAAGCCGCGCGCCGCGCGTCAAGGCGTCGAAGGCAGTGGGGTCGAGCTTCGTCCCCCCGGCCAGGCGCGCCACGATTTCCGAATTCGAATAGAGCGGCAGTCCCGCCCCGGAACCGAGTCGCGAAGCGCCGGCCCAATCGCGCACGTACGCGCCATTCGTAATCTGCTCGGTCGTGAGCTCGCCGTTGACGTAGCGAACGAGATCGACGAGCTGCTGGGCGGCAAGGTCGGTCACGTGGGTCCACACGTTCATCGAGCCGGCCACCTTTTCGCCGGTCAACGGATCGTTGCCGTCCACCATGATGCCCCACGGGCTCTGCGTTTGCGGCCGCTCGACGTTCTGCACGATGTTGTAACGAAGATCGCCGGGCCGCGCGACGAGGCCCGGTTTGCCGCATGCCGCGTGATCGCCGTCGACGACGGGGTTGTGACAAAGCACGACGATGGGGTCCATGGCGGCGACGGCGCCGATGGCGAGCGCGCTCGGTTCGTCGGGCACACCCCGCTCTTCGCCGACGGCCGAACCCTCCGCTCGCGCCAGCGCGACGCACGACGGGGCCGCGAACCCGTCCTTGCGACGGCAAACGTCGACGGCGCGCGTGATGCGGACCGCCTCGTCGATGTCCTCTTGCTGACCGGTCCACATCGCGAACTGGGCGTTGCATTCGTCGCCGCCGCCGAGCCGGCGACACTCGGTGAGCCGCGCCGTCTGCACGGCCGTCTTCAGGGCGAGATCCCACTCCAGGACCGCCCAGTTGGTCGCCTCGAAGAGCGTCGTGTCGCCCGCGATGTACCAAGGGATCGTCTTGGGCTTGCGTTGCCGATACGGAAGGGCGCACTTCTGCGTGAATACGTCGCAGTGGGCACCGACACCCGCGCCGGCACACTCATCGGCGGTGCCGTCACCGTCGTCGTCGCGGTTGGGGTCGGCGGCGGGGTTCCCCGTGGCATCCTCCGTCGTCTGCTTGGTCGCGCACGAAATCGGGCCGGTCATCTTGTCGGAATCGGCGTAGTAGTGACTGCGCTCCCAAATGTCGTAACGCGCCAGAAAGCGCATCCAGTCGCGGTCGAGGATGCCGTAATTGCGCGCGTAGCTGCGGCGGTAGTCGAAATTGAACCCGCCCATGACCTGGAAGCGGATCCCATCGTGGTCGGTCGGCTCGTAGTCGCTCGCCCCCACCCGGCGGTACGATTCGCGGATGGTGATTTCGATGGGGCCGCAGTTGCCCCAAGGCTCGGTACCGCCTTCGAAATAGCTGGAGAGCATGCACGCCGGATATTGTTCGGCGCCCGCGTCGAGCCCGGAAAGATCGACGATCTGCGGCGTAGCGTAAGCCTTGTTGGTGACGTCGAAGTAGCCTGCTTGGTCGTCGAAGTGAGGCGCGTCGGGGTGCTGGGGGTCGAGCACGGTGTAAGCGAAAGCGTCGTATTTGACGCCCCCGATGACGCCGAGCGACGCCAGGGTGTCGAAGTCGTACGAGTCGGTGACGAGGTTCTTCGACCAGTCGACGCGGAAGTGCGCGCGCTCGTACCATGGCCGGTCGTTCGTATTCTCGACGACGATGTTGAGCTCCTCGCCCGTCTGGGGGTTGTAGTCGCGCCGGATGTCGAAATGGCTTTCGATCTCGTAGCTTGCGACGATCTGCCCGTCGTTGGACATTTTTCGCTCGACGCCGTCGTACGCATTGCCCTTTCCGTCGGTGGCCTTGATGCGTTCGTAGGCAAGACGCGCGTTGAGCGTTTTTTCCGTGATTTCCCAGCGAATACGCGACACGGGCTGCGCGTACGTCGCCGTGAACAGCCCGCTCCAGCCCGCGCCGTAGCCGACGTCGACGACAGTCCCCCGCTTGAAGAATTCCGGGTCGTCGTCAGCGCTCAGCAATTTTGGGCCGACGAAGAACGACTTGGCCAGCGCATCGGCCTGCACGCGGTTGATGGGGTCACGCTCTTCTGCGCACCCACCACCCACAGCAAGCAGACTGACGAAGGCGGCCGTGACGACGAAACCGCGAGGAGCGAGCCATGGCGCGGCTCTCGCTCGAAGCCGCAAATTCGAGTTGTTTCGCATGATGCCTAGCCTATCCGTATAACGTGTCTGGCGCGGCGCGGCTAGAGACGGCGTCCCGTCGAACCCATCGCCCCCCCGTGGCGCGACGTTCATAACTATGTTATAACGCCGCGATGATCAAACGCCTCCAAGCCGTAGGCAACAGCTCGGGGATCATCATCGACAAGCCGGTGCTGGAGCTCCTTCGGATCACCCCCGATACGGAGCTGGAGATCTCGACCGACGGCGAGCGCCTTATCATCACGCCCGTCCGGGCGGAGAGTGACCGACGACGTAAATTCGCGCGAGCCGAGAAACGGACGCTCGCCTCCCACGAACGCGGCTTCCGCAAGTTGGCAAAGTAGAGGGAGCGCTTATTCCCCGCGCCGGCCCGCCGCTCCGGCGTCGCCCGCCCCGCCCTCATCGCCGCCGCCCGCGCCTGGCCCCGCGTCCCCTACCCGCGGATCACCGGAGGCTACGACGAGCAGCCAATACTCCGCGCAGCTGTCGTTCTTCACGCGAATGTATCGATCGTTCTTCAGCTGGATCTCCGCCGAGTTTCCGGCGGCGGCGGAGAGGGTGCTGCGGTCGGTCTGATCGGTCGTTCCGACGCCCACTTCCGCGAACGACCAGTAGAGCTGCACCAGGATCGGCTCGAAGCCGAGGTGGTGATAGATGTCGTACCGTCGACCGCCGGGGAAATGCAGTAGTTTGCCGTGGGACTCCGATGAAAAGTAATACCCGTTGACCGTGGTGCCATCTTCGTGGGCGCTAGGCACATTGCCCTCGTCGCTGGTGTCACAAGTGGCGCCGCAGCCGATGGCCCCCGCACCGGCGGTGAGCACGACGAGAAGGTACGCGAAGTTTCGCCCCATGGATCGGGCGAGCAGTACCACGCCCCGCCCGCATCATCTAGATGGCGATGGCGCGCCGCGCCGCCCGCTACCGGCCGTGCTGCGCCGGACCGCGCCGTCCCCGTACCCGGCGCCGGTGCCGCCGGCCACGCGTCGCCAATTCAGCATCGATTTGGCGCCTTTCCCGAGGCGATGACGCGATCGTGACAAGGTCGTTGTTGACAACGCGTGTCACGCCCAGCATAATGCGAAAAACGAACGGTCGTTCTATTTTTTTCACCTACCCTGACAGCGCGCCATGATGTTCCAGCACCATGCGTAAAGGCGAACAAACCCGAGCTGCAATCGTAGAAGCCGCCCTCGAACTCGCGGGGCGCGACGGATTGGAGGGACTCACCATCGGCCTCGTTGCCGATCGCATGAGGATGTCCAAGAGCGGTGTCTTCGCGCATTTCGGTTCGCGCGAGGAGCTGCAGATTGCCGTCCTCAAAGAATACGAGAAACGCTTCGTGGAGGACGTTCTCCTTCCCAGCTTGAACGAACCGCGCGGCCTGCCCCGGCTGGAGGCGATGTACGGTCGGTGGATCGATCGCATCAGCGTCGAGATCTCGAGCGGCTGCATCTACGTCTCCGGCGCCGCCGAATACGACGATCGCCCGGGACCCATCCGCGACGAGCTGGTCGGCATGATCCGCTCCTGGCAAGCGGAGCTCGTGCGCGCCATCAAGCAGGCCATCGAAGTGGGTCACCTGCGCGCCGAGACCGACCCCATGCAACTCGTCTTCGTGCTCCAGGGTTTCGTTCTCTCCGTGCACTTCAACACCCGACTCATGCACAACAAGGACAGCGTCACCCGGGCCCGCTCCGGGTTCTCTCAACTCGTCAATGCCTACCGAGCGCCTGCGCAGAGCTCCATTCGGCTAGCGCCACGCAATCGGAATCTCTGAAGGAGAATTTTCCACCATGGGACAGTACATTGCCCCGCGACGCGACATGCAGTTCGTGTTGCACGAGCTGCTCGACGTAGAAGGCGAGTTCAAGGCCCTGCCACCGTTTGCCGAAATCGGCACCGATGTCGTGGACCAGGTCCTCGAGCAAGCCGCCAAGTTCACCGGTGAGGTGCTCTTTCCTTTGAACCAGAGCGGCGACCACGAAGGGTGTCATTTCAAAGACGGCGAGGTAACGACCCCCAAGGGCTTCAAGGAGGCGTACGCGCGCTTCTGCGAAGCGGGTTGGCCCGCGCTCTCCTCCGATACGGACTACGGCGGCCAGGGTCTCCCCCACACCGTGCAGTACGTCGTGCAGGAGATGCTGAACTCCGCCAACCAGGCCTTCACGATGTACCCGGGCCTCGCTCACGGCGCGTACGAAGCGATCCATGCCCACGGCACCGACGAACAGAAGCAGACGTATCTCCCCAAGCTCGTCTCCGGAGAATGGTGCGGCACGATGTGCCTGACCGAGCCGCACGCTGGCACCGATCTCGGCCTGCTCCGTACCAAGGCCGAGCCGAACGGCCACGGCGCTTACAAACTCACTGGGACCAAGATTTTCGTTTCCTCCGGCGAGCACGATCTCAGCAAGAACATCGTGCACCTCGTTCTGGCAAAGCTGCCCGATGCGCCGCCCGGCACGCGCGGCATCTCGCTTTTCATCGTGCCCAAATTCATCCCCGACGCCAATGGCAGTCCCGGCGAGCGCAATCGCATTCGCTGTGGATCCATCGAGCACAAGCTCGGCATCCGCGCCAACGCGACTTGCGTGATGAACCTGGAGGACGCCGCGGGCTACATCGTGGGCGAGCCGCACAAGGGGTTGCAGGCGATGTTCGTCATGATGAACGGCGCGCGCCTCGGCGTGGGCCTGCAGGGGCTCGGCCTCACCGAGGTCGCCTATCAGAACTCCGCCGCCTACGCCAAAGAGCGCATTCAGTCGCGCTCTTTGTCCGGTCCCAAAGCACCCAACAAGCCGGCCGATCCGATCATCGTCCATCCCGACGTACGCCGCATGCTGTTCACGCAAAGGGCCTACGTGGAAGGGGGCCGCGCCTTTGCCTACTGGGTCGCGCTCGCGCTCGACAAGAGCCAGCACCACCCCGACCAAGCGGTGCGCAAGGAATGCGACGATCTCGTGGCGCTGCTCACTCCGGTGGTGAAGGCGTTTCTCACCGACAATGGATTTCTCTGCACCAACTTGGCCATGCAGATCTTCGGCGGGCACGGGTACATCCAAGAAGGAGGGATGGACCAATACGTCCGCGACGCCCGCATCAACATGATCTACGAAGGGACGAACACCATCCAAGCGCTCGATCTCCTCGGACGTAAGGTCCTTGCCGACGGCGGTGCCAGACTGCGCCTCTTCCAATCCATGATAAGAAAGTTCGTCGAAGAGGAGGGGGCCGGCACGGACATGGCCGAGTTCGTCAAACCGCTGGTCGCGCTGAGCGAAAAGGTCGACGTCCTGACCAAAGAGCTCAGCACGAGCGCCAAGAAGGACCCCGAAGAGATGGGCGCCGCCGCGGTCGATTACCTGCGCCTCATGGGGCACCTGGTGTTTGCGTACTTCTGGGCGCGCATGTCCAAGATCGCGCTCGCCAAGCAGGGGCAAGATTCGTTTTACACAGCCAAGCTGGCCACGGCGCGCTTCTACTTCGGCCGGCTCTTCCACGAAACCGAGGCGCTCTTTCCGAGCATGCGCTCCGGCGCAGGCAATTTGCTTTCGCTACAAGCCGATCTTTTCTGATTCGACTTCGCGGCGGCCTTGCCGCATTTCGGTTGGGCTCTCCCGCCCAATTGGCCGATCGTGATCCGGTATGGCGAAGACCTGACCCAGCAATGCTATTGGAGCTACCGTGAAGAACCTCATCGTGAAGAAAGTCGCCGTACTTGGCGCCGGAGTCATGGGTGCGCAAATCGCCGCCCACGCCATCAACGCCAAGGTGCCCGTGCTCTTGTTCGATCTTCCTTCCAAGGAGGGACCCAAGAACAAGATCGTCCTTTCTGCCATCGAAAACCTGAAAAAGTTGAGTCCGGCGCCGCTCGCCAACAAGGACGACGCCGCGTTCATCGAGCCGGCCAACTACGAGGACGATCTCGGGCGTCTCAAAGAATGCGATCTCGTCATCGAAGCGATCGCCGAGCGCATGGACTGGAAACACGATCTCTACAAGAAGGTCGCCCCCCACCTCGGGCCGCACGCGATTTTCGCGTCCAACACGTCGGGGCTGTCCATCACGGCGCTCGCCGAAGGTTTCGACACCGCGCTCAAGGCGCGCTTTGCGGGAGTGCACTTTTTCAACCCGCCGCGGTACATGCACCTCGTCGAGCTCATCCCCACCGTGGACACGCAACCGGAGATCTTGGATCGTCTGGAGACGTTCCTCACCACCGTGCTCGGCAAAGGCGTGATCCGGGCCATGGACACGCCGAACTTCATCGCCAACCGGCTCGGTGTGTTCGGCATCCTGTCGACCATCCTCGAAGCGGAAAAGTTCGACCTCCCCATCGACGTGGTCGACGACCTCACCGGATCCAAGCTCGGACGCGCCAAGTCCGGCACCTTCCGCACCGCCGACGTCGTCGGCCTCGACACGCTGGGGCACGTCATGAAGACGATGCAAGACCAGCTCTCGGGGGACCCGTTCCACCCCCTTTACGCGACGCCCAAGCTGCTCGCCAAGCTGATCGAACAGGGCGCGCTCGGACAGAAGAGCGGCGGCGGTTTCTACAAGAAGGTGGGCAAGGACATCCACCGCATCGATGCCAACGGCGTTTACGTGGCCTCGGGCGGCAAAGCGGACCCTTCCATCGTCAGCATTCTCAAGAAGAAAAACCCGGTCGAGAAGCTGCAGCTCCTTCGCGAATCGACCCATTCGCAGGGGCAGTTCCTGTGGGCCATCTTCCGCGACACATTCCAGTATGCGGCCCATCACCTCGCCGCGATCGCCAAGACGGCGCGCGACGTCGACCTCGCCCTGCGCTGGGGCTTCGGTTGGAACAGCGGGCCCTTCGAGACTTGGCAAGCGGCAGGCTGGGAAAAGGTCGCCGGTTGGGTGAAGCAGGACATCGACTCCGGCAAAGCGCTGGCCAAAGTGCCGCTGCCGAAGTGGGTCTTCGAGGGCAAAGTCCCCAAGGTGGGGGGCGTGCACACCGCGGAGGGATCGTACGCGCCGGCCACCGACGCGTTCGTGCCGCGCTCGGAGCTGCCCGTCTACAAGCGGCAGATCTTCCGCGCCACGCTCGTCGGCGAGACCTCGCCAGCCACCGCCGGCACCACATTTTTCGAAGACGAGTCGGCGCGCGTGTGGACGGTGGACAAAGAGGTGCTGATCCTTTCCATCAAGACCAAGATGCACGCCATCGGCCCCGGGGTCACCGGCGCCATCGACAAGGCCGTGGAAGAGGCGGAAAAAAACTACGCCGGGCTCGTGATCTGGAGCCCCGACGAACCGTTCTCCGTCGGTGCCGATCTCCAGGCGATGCTTCCTCTCTTCATGTCGGGCGGCGTCGCGGCCCTGGAGCCGGAAGAAAAGAGGCTGCAGGACGGCATGCTCCGCCTGCGTTATGCCGGCATTCCCACGATCGCGGCGGTATCGGGGCTTGCCCTCGGAGGCGGCTGTGAGCTCGCCATTGCCTGCGCGCGCCGCGTCGCCCATTTGGAGAGCTACATCGGGCTCGTCGAGGTCGGCGTGGGTCTCGTCCCCGGGGCAGGAGGGTTGCTCTACGGCGCGCGCCGCGCTGCCGAAGAGCGTGCCGTGGCACCCGAAACACCGCTGCTCAATTTCCTGAAGAAGTACTTCACCAATGCCGCCATGGCCAACGTCTCCAAATCGGCCTTGGAAGCGAAGCAGATGGGCTACCTCTTGCCGAGCGATCCGGTCGTCTTCAATTCGCACGAGCTCCTCGGCGCGGCGATCCGCGAAGCAAAGACGATGTTCGAAGAGGGTTACCGTCCCCCGCTCGCATTGAAGGGGTTCCCCGTCGCCGGTCGCACCGGCACGGCGACGATCATGGCGCAGCTCGTCAACATGAAGGAAGGCGGCTTCATCTCCGAGCACGACATGCATCTCGGCAAGACCATCGCCGAAGTCATGTGCGGTGGTGACGTCGACGCGGGAAGCCTCGTCGACGAAGCCTACATCTTGACCCTCGAGCGCAAGGCTTTCATGAGCCTGCTCATGCATCCGAAGACGCAAGAGCGAATCATGGGAATGATGCAGGACGGCAAACCGGTGCGAAACTAGAGAGACCCACCATGAGCAAACAAGTGCAAGACGCCTACATCGCTGCCGCCATCCGCACCCCCATCGGCAAAGCACCGCGCGGCGTGTTCAAGAACACACGCCCCGACGATCTCCTCGTCCACGTCCTTCGCTCGGTGATGGCCCAAGTGCCGAAGCTCGATCCCAAGCTCGTGGAGGACGTCATCGTCGGCTGCGCCATGCCCGAAGCCGAGCAAGGTTCGAACGTCGCCCGCGTGAGTCTTCTGCTCGCTGGGCTCCCCAACACCGTCGGCGGCGTCACCGTGAACCGCTTCTGCGCCTCTGGCCTTACCGCGCTGGCGATGGCAGCCGATCGCATCCGTGTGGGCGAAGCCGACGTCGTCATCGCCGGCGGCACCGAGTCGATGAGCAGGGTGCCGATGACGGGGAACGTGCCCTCGATGAACCCGCGCGTCTTCGAGACGAACGAGAACGTCGGCATCGCCTTCGGCATGGGAATCACCGCCGAGAAGGTGGCCGAAAGGTGGAAGGTGAACCGCGAGGATCAAGACGCGTTCGCGCTCGCCTCGCATCAGAAAGCCATCCTCGGGCAGCAGAACGGCTGGTTCAAGAGCGAGATCGCGCCCTACGAAGTGGTCGATCGCCAGCCCGATCTCGCGAAGGGCGATGTCAAAACGGCGAAGCGAGCCGTTTCTCTGGACGAAGGGCCGCGCGCCGACACGAGCCTCGAAGCGCTCGGCAAGCTGAGGCCGGTGTTTGCCGCCAAGGGGACGGTGACGGCTGGCAACAGCTCGCAGACGTCGGACGGTGCCGGCGCGCTGATGGTGGTGTCGGAAAAGATCTTGAAGCAGTTCGATCTCACGCCGCTCGCGCGCTTCGTGACGTTCGCCGTGAGAGGGGTTCCGCCGGAAATCATGGGCATCGGACCGAAAGAAGCGATCCCGCTCGCGCTCTCACGCGCCGGCCTCAAGAAGGACGACATGAGCTGGATCGAGCTGAACGAAGCATTCGCCGCGCAGGCGCTGGCCGTCATGCGAGAGGTCGGTCTCAATCCGGAAACGGTCAATCCCATGGGAGGCGCGATTGCCCTCGGGCATCCGCTCGGTGCGACCGGCGCGATCCGCGCGGCCACCGTCGTGCACGGTCTTCGCCGACTCAACAAGAAGTACGGCATGGTGACGATGTGCGTCGGTACGGGCATGGGCGCTGCCGGCATTTTCGAACGCGTGTAGCGCTTCGCCCGAAAGCGACGTAGTGCATTAGGAACAACACTGAACTCTCTGCGCATCCGCCCGGATCCAGCGGGCGTGGCGTTGACGCTACTCGGCTGCGAGATTTCGTGAAGAATCATTCACCTTATTTGGCCCAAGCCAGCCACTAGAGGAGTCGACGAGGAGTACAGCCTTGGAACACGTTCCAATGACGTTGTCGAAAACACTGTCATTATCCTCCCTCACCGCACAGAAACGTCCGTACGGGAGGATTGCGAACGGCGCGGGAAACATCGAAGGGAGACGCTCATGATTCGATTGACCATCCGACGGTTCTTCAACCGGACGACCATCGGGCTCGTGCTGCCGATCGTGTTCAGCGTGGCAGCGTGTGGTTCTGACGACGTTACCGGCTCGCCGACCAGCGGCAGGGGCGGGAGCGGAACCAGCGGGGGAAGCGGTGGCACGGGTGGCGGCACGGGTGGCGGCACGGGCACCGGGACGACCGGCAGCGGAGGTGGGACCACGACCGGCACCGGCGGCGCGACGACGAGCGGCGGGACCACGACCGGCACCGGCGGCGCGACGACGAGCGGCGGGACTACGACCGGCAGCGGCGGCACCACGACCGGCACCGGCGGCGCCACGACCGGCACCGGCGGCGCCACGACCGGCACCGGCGGCGCGACGACCGGCAGCGGAGGCACCACCGGTGGCACCGGCGGCGCGGCCGGCGCAGGCGGCACGACAGGTGGCACCGCCGGAACCGGCGGCGCGGCTGGCGCGGGCGGCACGACAGGTGGCACCGCCGGAACCGGCGGCGCGGGTGGCAGCGGTGGAGCGGGCTCGCTCCCGCCTCCCGCGGCCGGCACGGGCATTCAGATCCAGACCAAGCCCTTCACGGTCATGCCGGGGCAAGAGCTCTTCAAGTGCTACCACACGCAGATCCCGATGGACACCGAGCTCGACGTGGCGGAGTTCGAGTCGGTCATGTCGGTCGGGAGCCATCACTTCATTCTCTACCGGACCGATGGCGACACGGCACCGCTCGATACGGTCACCGACGGAGGCTGCTCGGGCAATTTCAGTAACGCCTGGGTCTACAGCTCGGGACAGCCACACTACGGCTTCAAAAACCCGCCCGGCGTAGCGATGGTGCTCAACGCGAAGCAGCGCGTGGGGTTCGACATGCACTACCTCAACACCACCTCCGCTCCGATCAATGCGCAGGTCACGCTCAACATGATGTTCGCTACGGGAACGTTCCAAAAAGCGGCGCCGCTCATCAGCTTCAACACGGGCATCCTCATTCCACCCAACGGAACCCAGACCGTCAGCGGCGATTGCACTCCGGGCGCGGGCGCCAATTTCTATCTCGCCAGCACCCACACCCACAAACGCGGCGTGCTCTCGACGATCAACCGCGTGCTCGCCAACGGCACGATGGGCGAAGAGCTGGTTCACAGCACCGACTGGGAGAAGCCCGATTTCAAGGAATGGCAAGCCGCGCCGTTCTTGACCTTCAAAGCCGGCGAGAAGTTCCACTACAGCTGCAGCTACCAGAACGACCGCAACAGCGTGGTCACGGTGGGCAACTCGGCCGAGCTGAACGAGATGTGCATGGCCGTGACGTACTACTTCCCCGCGTCGGCCGGCGGATCCTGCAGGTAACGACACTCCGCTCAAAACGGCGGCATCGGAGCGTGCTCCGGTGCCGCCATTCGCGCACGAGCGGCATCACGTTGGTTATTCGGCCCTGATGTTAAGTGAGCGCCGAAGCCGGCGTTCGGTCGAGCCTCACGGCGGACTCGTCGCGGCGGTGACGACGAAAGAGCGCACGGGCGTCCAGCGCGCTCTTCGCCGAGCCAGGCGCTGCTCGAGTGATTCCGCATCGAGGTTCGTCACCTGCAGCTCGTTGGCCAAAAAGTCGGCGCGGGCGTCGAGCACGTTGATGTTGACCACCGCGAGGGGGGGCTCGGGCACGTAGGCCGCCACGAAAACGCCGCACGACCTGCAGAGCAGAAAATCGGCCGTCTTCGTGCCGAAGCGGTAGCGTTCGACGAGGTTCGCTTGGCGCACGGTGAGGTGCACCTCACCGCGCGGGTCCGACGTGTAGGCGGCGCGATGCTTGTTGCAGAACGAACAGGTGTCCGTCCGCAGGCCGAGCTCGAGCGGCGTTTGGTCGCTCTCCAGTCGGACCTCGATGTTGTGGCAATGACAAGCGCCTGCATAGCTGTAACGACGCGACATGGGGGCTCAGCGTAGCTCGATCGCGCGCCATCGGGCGGACCGGCGCGTCATCTCGACTTCTCGCCATCGACCAGGACCGGAACGGACGAAGCCTGCCGCCTCAGATCCGCAGGGGTGGGTCGGAGGGCGCGATGGAGGCCACGTCATTCTCGCGGCCATCGGCGGGCTCGGTGTGGATCAGCACGTCGGCCACCTCTGGAAAAGCGGCTCGGACCGCGCCGGCCACCTCGTGGGTCACCCGATGTGCGCGTTCGACGGTCATCGCCGGATCGACATGGATGTGCAGATCGACGAGCACGTGATCGGGCGAGCCGCGCGACCGGATCTTGTGCGCGCCCCGCACCTCGGCGATGCTCAGCGCTACCCGGCGCACCGCCAGGGGGTCGAGGCGAACCCGATCCGCGAGCACGCCGAGGTTTTCGCGAAGCACCTTCCACGCCGTGCGCGCGATGAGCAACGAGACGACCACGGCTGCGACCATGTCCGCCGCGCGAAAGCCGAGCCAGTCGGCGCCGAACGACGCCAGTACGACCAGCGCACCCAGCGTATCGCTCAAGGTATGGCCGGCGTCGGCCTGCAGGACGCCGCTGCGCAGCTCCGCTCCTTTGCGCGCCTCGAAGCGGCTGATGCCAAAATTGGCGAAGATGGTAACCGCGAGCACCACCGCCGAGAGCGCCGTCACGTCGGGCAAAGCGCGCCGGCCCGCAAGACCCTCCCAGAGGCCCAAGAGGATGCCGGCCATCCCGCTCAAGATGAGAAGTCCGATGCAAAGAGCGGCGAGGGTCTCGAAACGGCGATGACCGTAAGGGTGCCCGGCGTCGGCGGGACGCGCCGCCACGGCGATCCCGACGATCCCCACGACGTTCGAGGACGCATCGAGAAGCGCGTGAATACCATCTGCCCAAAGCGAGAGCGCTCCCGTCGTGGCTGAGAGCGTCAGCTTGATCGCAGCGATGGCAAGGTTGAGACCGAGCACGATCCAGAGAACACGCCGCACCCCTCGATCGCGTTCACGCCACGGCGGCGAAACGGGAGTATCGCTCACATCGACGATCATGCTTCATCCGCTGCAAAGCGGCTACTCCTTGCGGATCTTCGCAAGTGCGGATCACTCCACTTTGCACGCTGCGAGGGGGTTGACGCAAGAATCGAGGCGAGGCACGGTCACATCCTGCGAGGCAAACTTCCCCGCCACCAAGGCGGGGAAAAAGCCTGGGAGGCGGTGTCATGCAGATCTTGCGTAAAGGTTCGACCGGACCCGAAGTGGCGGAGCTTCAGACCGAGTTGAAAACGAGAGGGTTCAGCCCGGGGGCCATCGATGGCCGTTTCGGTCCCGGAACAGAAGCAGCCATCCTCGCCTTTCAGCGCAGCGAGGGGCTGCTCGCTGACGGAGTCGCGGGCGGAAGAACACTCGCGTCGCTCGGTTTCGAGGAGCTCCCGGCTGCCGTCGATTTGAACGTCGTCACCGTCGACATCGCCTCGCGGCTCTTTCCCACCACCGCGCTAGACACCCTCAAGACGAACCTTCCCGTCCTCCTTTTGGCCCTCACCGAAAGCGGCCTGGGGAGCACGGAAATGGCGCTCATGGCTCTTGCCACGGTGCGCGTCGAAACAGGGAGCATGAAGCCGATCAGCGAATTCGTTTCTCGATTCAACACCTCACCGGGCGGTCATCCCTTCGACCTCTACGACAATCGCAAAGATCTCGGTAACGAGGGGCACCCCGACGGCGAGCGCTACCGCGGTCGCGGTTTCATCCAGCTGACCGGTCGGTCGAATTACAAGCGCTACAGCGAGGTCCTAGGGCTCGGCACGCAGCTCATCGAGGAGCCGGACATGGCCAACGAGCCGAACCTCGCGGCTCGCCTCCTCGCTCACTTCCTCAAGGATCGCGAACGCGCCATCAAGGAGGCCCTCGTGGCACGAAACTTCGGAGGGGCACGTCGCCTCGTCAACGGAGGGACGCACGGCCTCCCGGAATTTATCGCCTCCTACACGCTGGGAGAGCGCCTTCTCGGTATCGAGCTCCCGTCCGATCAGGTGGGCTAGCGCTCCTTCATCCGAAGCTCGCCGAGCAAGAAGGACGGTCAAACGCGCGGCAGGCGCAGCGCGGTAAACGGTGGCGTTGCAGCGGCCTCGTGCGTGCCCGACGTCGTCGAAACGGCCTCGTGCGTGCCCGACGCGGGGGCCGGAGGGACGGTGCTGCGGCGAAACTGCTTTCGTATCGTCTCGAGGGCGACCTGGGCTTCTTCGATGGTGGCGAAGTTGGTGGTCACGTCGTTGGCGGGCTTGTCTTGCCGCGCGAGACGTGCGGCTTGCCACTTCTGGGTTGCATCGTCGCTCAGGTGCGCGCAGCAAATGACGCCGTGGGTGCGGGCGTAACCGACCGCCGCGGCAAACACGTGACCCACTTCGGGCAAAAGGGGCGAGAGCCCGCGCATGTCGGCGAGCACGAGGTGATCGTGCCCCTCGTAGCTATCGGTTGCCTGCCGATACTCGGCGGCGAATCCGCGCATGAGGCCCATGTCGAACCTACCGGTCATGCGGATATAGATGGTGCGCTCGTAAGCGACATTTCGTATCGAGTAGCGACCTTCCATGTATCCGCTCTTACACGAATTACGAAAAATGCCAACCGACATGCGGCCGGGAACCGGCGCCACCCAACCATGCTGGCGTGTGATGCTTTCAAGCAAAAATTCGGCTCACAAAAATGACCGGTCCCCCCGCGAGTGTGCGTTGCTGTGAAGTGCGAGCGTGATCACGCGGCGCGGGTAGAGAGCAACCCTGATGTTGGGTTCGTCGGGGTGGGCGAAGGCCAGCGAAAGTGCCAATGGTCGTGCCGCGTTAGGACGATGCGGAATTCACATCAAGAGCACAGCGGCCCCGTCCACCCGACCTTCGGCGAGCCGCTGCAGCGCGACATTGGCCTCTTCCATCGGGTGGGTCTCGAAGGCCGTTCGCACCGGGATGTCCGCGGCGAGCCGCAAGAAATCGCGCGCGTCCTGACGGGTAAAGTTGGCCACGCTCACCAGGCTGCGCTCCCACCACAGTTCGGCATAGGGCATCTCCGGTAGGAGATCGAGATGGATGGCATTGATCGCCACGGTCCCCCCGCGCCCGAGCGCGCGCAGCGCCGACCGGACCACGTCCCCGGACGGTGCAAACGTGATGGCGGCATCGAGCGCTTCCGGAGGCCTCTCGTCGTAGCCCCCGACCCATTCCGCCCCGAGCTGGCGAGCCCTCTCGCGATCGCGCTCGGCGCGCGTGGCCACGAAGACCCGGCACCCGAAGTGCCGGGCGACCTGGATCGTGATGAGCGCCGACGCTCCGAACCCATAGAGGCCGAGCTTACCCCCCGGTTCGACGCGGCAACGTTGGAACGAGCGATAACCGATGACGCCGCCGCAGAGTAAGGGAGCGGCCGCGAGATCGTCGAATCCGTCCGGCAGACGCAGCGCGAAATCAGCGTGCACCGCCACGTGCGTCGCGTACCCCCCGTTCAGGTCCCAACCGGTGAATCGAGCCTTTTCGCACAGGTTTTCACGGCCCGCCCGACATGCCGCGCAAACGCCGCAAGCTCCACCGAGCCATGCCGCGCCCAGGCGGTCCCCCGGATGCCACGCGTCGACCCCCGCACCGACCGATTCGACCGTGCCCACGATCTGGTGACCGGGCACGATGGGCAGCACGTGCGCTTCGAGATCTCCCTCGCAGAGTTGCAGGTCGGTGCGGCATACGCCACAAGCCCGAACCCGCGCTACGAGCATCCCGGGAGCCGCTTCGGGCCGCGCGATGTCCTTGGCGACCAGCGGATGCCCCGATGCTCGGCCGGGGTGTTCGAGCACCATGGCACGCATCGTCGCGGTCATGCCGTCATCCCGGTGCGAGCGGACCGCGGCGCAGCTTGCGCGCGGCGTGATAGAGCGTCTCGTATTCGATGGCCGACCGATCCCACGAGAAGTCTTGGTGCATGGCCTCGCGGCGCATCTTCACGATGTGCTCGGGCCGATCGTACCAAGTGGAGGCCGCCCACCCGATGACATCGTAAAGAGCGCCCGGCGTGAGATCGTGAAAAACGAAGCCCGTGCCTTGACCGGTGCGCTCGTCGTAGGGGACCACCGTGTCGGCGAGGCCGCCCGTCGCGCGCACGATGGGAAGCGTTCCGTACCGCAAGCTGTAGAGCTGGTTCAGTCCGCAGGGTTCGAACCGCGACGGCATCAGGAAGAAATCGGCGCCCGCTTCGATACGATGCGCACGTTGGTTGTCGAAGCCGAAGAACGCTGCCAACCGATCGGGGCGCCGCGCCGCCATGTGCGCAAAATACGCCTCCACATCGCGGTCGCCGCTGCCGAGAAAAACCAGCTGCAGATCGAGATCGAACAGCCCGCCCAAGATCTGCGCCACGATGTCGACCCCTTTTTGGCGCGTCAACCGACCTACGAGGCCGTAGACCGGCACATCGCTGCGCACGGGGAGACCGCTCTCGGCTTGCAGCGCGCGCTTGCACTCGGCCTTGCCGGCGAGAGAACCCGCGCTGAATGGGGCGGCAATGAGGGGGTCCGTTTCCGGGTTCCACTCTTCGCTGTCGATGCCGTTGAGAACACCGAAAAGGCCGCTTTGTTTTGCGGCGAGCACGCCATCGAGGCCAAAGCCGTGCACCGGCGTCTGGATCTCACGCGCGTAGGTGGGGCTCACCGTGCTCAAGAACGTGGCGCGAGCGCAGGCCGCCTTGGTCAGGTTCAAGGTGCCGAAATGCTCGAGCTCGTGGGCGTTGTAGTGCTCGCTCCCGAGGCCGGTGATGGGGAGCGCACCGGCATCGAAGATCCCTTGGTATGCGAGGTTGTGGATCGTGTAGAGGCTCGCCGCGGCGTGAAGCGGTTTCATCCACTCCACCGTGTCGATGTAGACCGGTACGAGCGCCGTCTGCCAATCGTTGGCATGGACGACGTCGGGGAAGAAGCCGATCGCTTTGCACAGCTCGAGCGCGCCGCGCGAAAGGAAGGTAAAGCGTTCGAGATTGTCGGAATAGCCGTCGCCCGGCGGGCCGTAGAGGTGGGGCCGATCGAAATAGCCGTGGTGCTCGAGGAAGTAGACGGTGACTTCGCTCTTCGGCAGCTTCCCCATGCGCACGGCGCCGCGCACCTCCCCGCGGCCGATGGGAACCGCGAGCGCCCCTTCCAGCCGTTCCAGCTCGTTCCAAGGGAACCCGGCATAGAGCGGGATCACGACGCGTACGTCGATACCCCGTCGGGCCAGCGCCTTGGGGAGAGCGCCCACCACGTCGCCCAACCCGCCGGTTTTCGCGAATGGAGTGCACTCCGAAGCTACGAAGAGCACCTTGAGCGATGCCGGCATGGACTCGCCCGCCATTTTACGTGGCGTAGAGGCGATAGTCTACATCCGGGAAGAGATTATCCTTCGTTTCCAGGTCGGCGAGCCATCGCTCGCTCACCTCGCCGCCCAGCAGATCCTGATAAAGCCGCGTGAATTGGAGGATATGGCCATTGGTGCGCCGCTCGGCGTAGGGAACGGTCGTACCGGTACGCATGATGAAGGCCCAATCGCTGCTCTGAGCGAGCATGAGCTCGCGAGCGGCCTGCTTCAAGGCCCGTGTGGCGAGCCCATCGGCTCGCGGAAAGCGCTGCGCAAGCTCGGTCATGCGCTCGGCGGCGACGTGCAGGTGGCGGTAGACCCAGGCGTTGGTCTCGTTGAGCCAATACTCGTTGTACCCGGCGTGCCCCCACGAGCTCGCGCAAGGCACGGCCAGCTGGTTGGTGGGGTGGCGCTCGAGGTACTCACTCGGGGTGATGGTGGCGATCTCGTCCTGGTTGTGGTGGATCTGGCGAAAGAGGTCGTCGAGGAACTGCAGCCCCTCGAACCACCAGTGCCCGTAGAGCTCGGCGTCGTAGGGGCTCACGATGATCGGGGGTCGGTCCATGCCGGGGGCGAGACGTCGGGCCTGCTCTTGCCGCCTGGTGCGAAAGTGCATGGCGTGCTCGCCGGCGCGCCGCCTCGCGATGTCCGGATCGTACACCCACTTGTCGTGCAGCTTGTCGTGGGTAATGGCGTGGTACTTGAAGCCGGTCGCCATGCGATGACCGGCCGGATGCACGTAAGGGCCGATGTAGTCGAGCGGCAGATCGAAACCGATGTCGCGATAAAAATCGCGGTAGTGCGGATCCCCCGGGTACCCTTCCTTCGCGCTCCAGACCTGCTGCGAGGACTCGGTGTCGCGACCAAAAGCGGCGACACCGCTCGGGCAATAGAGAGGGGCATGAACGCCGTAGAGGGGGCGGCGATCGGCGAACAGAATGCTGTGGGTGTCGACGAAGAAGTAACGGATGCCGGCCTCGCGCAGGAGCGCATCGACGCCGGGAATGTAGCCGCATTCGCCGAGCCACATCCCCTGCGTGCGACGGCCGAAGTGGCGCTCGTAAAGGTCGGCCGCGGTGTGGACCTGGACCCGCATCGCGGCCCAGTTTTTGTCCATGTTCGGGAAAAAGGCGTGGGTGGCGGTGGAGGTGATGACCTCCAGCATCCCCGCGTCCTGGAGGTTGCGAAACGCGCGCACCAGGTTGCCGTCGTGGCAGCGCCAGGTGTGACGGAGCGACTGGAATCGATCCATGTACATCTGGGCGTTGCGCCGGTAGTAAGGCTCATTTCTCGTGCGAGAAATCTCCTTGTCGGCAAGCTCGATGAGCTGATCGAGCCTCGCTGCATAGCGCTGCTTCAAAAGATCGTCGGTCAGCATGCCGATGAGCGGCGCGGAAAGAGAAATGGTGCAGCGGGCGCGCGCGCCATCGGCGAGGAGCCCCTCGAATAGCTGCACCAAGGGAAGGTAGGTGCCGGTGATCGCCTCGTAGAGCCATTGCTCTTCCATCACCGTCGCGTCTTCGGGATGCCGGACGTACGGTAAGTGGGCGTGCAGGACGAGCGCGAGATAGCCGATGGCCATCGGTCACTCTCCCCGGCCGAGGTTGGTCATGCCGTCGTCGATGGCGTACGGGGGATAGGCGGCTTCGCTGGCGCCGCCCAATCTCTGCTCGCTGGCGCCGAGCCGGACTTTTTCGCTGCCACCGAGCCACCGCCTTTCGCTGGCCCCGAGCAAGCGTCGTTCGCTGCCGAGCAGAAGCTCGCTGGCGCCGCGCCAACGCACCTCGCTCGCGCCGGCGAAATAAAGCTCGGAGGCACCGCGCAGGCGCATTTCGCTGGCCGATAGCCAGCGGCGTTCGCTGGCACCGAGAAGAGCCGAGCTTCCGACCATGGCCGCCCCCCCGGGCGCGTCGTGTTGAACGCGATCGCGCAGATGGGACGGCGAGAGGGTACGTATCACGCGTTCGACGCCCATCTCGACGACCCACGAGGCGGCGACCTCCCATCGCGCCAGCACACGCTTTTCCGCGTGGCCGCCGAGCCCGCGCACCACGACTTGCCAAGGGCCGTAGACGATGCGCGTCGTGCCATTTTCGGCGGGAATGACCGTCACCGGACCTTCGTAGAACTCCTCGGTGACGCGCGGCGCTTCGACCGGCAGCGGGAAAGGCCCGGCTTCCCAGGTCGAGCGCAAGACCGGCGTCGACCGGTCGAGGGAGGCCTGCCCGTCGCGCCACCGCGTGCGAAAGAGCTCTTGCCAGGTCGTCTGGAAGAGCTCTTTCCAGCCGGTCCACGACCACTCGCTGAGCTCGATGGCTCCGTCGCCTCCCCCCGAACCGCGCTCGGGCTCGAACGGCGCACTCGGCGGCGCGCCTCCCGGAGAACCGGGCCCGCTCGGTGATCCGCCGGGCGCCGCTTGGTCGACCGGACCGGTCGCCGTGCGCACCGTGAGCCATTCCACGGTCCCGTCAGGGGACGGTTCGAAGCGGGGAAAATCGACGCGACCCGATCGCGCGACCTTGACGAAGTACCCTTCCAGCGATTTGAGACCAATCTCCGCCACGTGGGTGGTGGCGGGCTTACCGACGTGCACGAACCACTGCCGATCGCTGCGATCGACCTTGATGTCGAAGTAGCCGTGGGCGTTGGTCCCGTCGAAGATTCGATCGGTGACGTCATAGATGCGGACGTTCACCCACGCATCTTTGGCGCCGGCACCAAGGGCTTGGCGCGCCTTGTCGAGGGTAGGGTCGGTGAGCTCCCAGTAGAGGTAAAGACGGTTGGGATCGACGGCCATGGCCGTGATGCGATCGCGGCCGTACCCCCACGGAATATGCTCGTCGTGCGAACCGCGCGGCTCCTCTTCGTCGTCCGAAGGAGGCAAAATACGCCCCTTGTCGATGCGCAGCACCGGGTTGTCGAGCACGAGCCCTTCGTTCGGCATGACGAGCGCCCTACGTTCGCAGAACCTCCCCCTCCGGGCAAGCTGAGCTTGCGCGACCTTTTACCGAGCCTGTTTGGTGGCTTCGGCGGTTTGTGTCAGGAAGATATCTTGTGGCGCCCCGACTCTTTGGGGGCCAATTCGTCGAAGAAAGCACAGAGCTCGGCGTGACGTGCGCGAGCGTCGTTGCGTCCGAGCTCGAGGAGACGAGCGGCAAATTCGCCGTCGAAGAGAATGTACGAGAGGAGATCCGCCTCCCCCGCGCCCTCCCATTCGCTGATCCGCCGAATCACGGCGCCGATCATGCCCGAAGCTCGACCGGCGAACTCGGGGGAGCGGACGTACTCCGCGGCCAGCGCGCCGATGTCGGCCGAAGCTCGGATGTGCACGACGCGCAGGCGCTTGAGGCCATGAAGCCGCTTGTCCCCCAGCTCCTTGTTGAGCTCCTGCACGAAATGGGATCCGAAGCGGCGGACGCCAGCCTCCAGGATGAGGTTGATGCGATTCAAGCGGTCGATGTCGGCATCGATGCGGTCGAGGAGCAGCGCATTGAGCGCCTTGCCGAAGAGGAAAAGCGGACCCGGGTATTCGCGCAGGCGCTCGCGGGCCATGTCGACGGTCGGCAGCTCGGCGGGAATGAAGCGCGGGTTGACGACGATGAGCCCGTCGGCACCGAGGCGCCGCGCGGGTGAGAGGGGCACATTCTGCCGCAGACCGCCGTCGCAGTAGAACTCGCCGTCGATGCGGACCGCGGGAAAAAGCAGCGGAACGGCAGCCGAGGCCAGCGCATGCTCGGCCGAGATATGCGTGGCGCGCACGCTGATCGTCGGATCCCGGCTCCACTTGGGAGGCGCGTGCTCCTTGCGCTGCAGAAAAATGACGGTTCGACCGCTGGCGACGTTAGTGGTCGATACCGTGAGCGCTTTGACGCGGCCGGCCTCGATGTTGCGACGGATGGCCCCCGGCGAAATGACCTGGCGCACGATGTCTTCGATGCCCCGCGGGTCGATGAGCCCGCCGCGCCGCATTTCATCGGGACCCGGCGCAGAGCGCTTGCGCCCGACCATGCTGGTAAACAGTCCGAAAATCTCGCTGCGGCTCGGACGGGCCACCTGATCGAGGCGCAGCCCTTTCCACTGCTCGACGAGGATGTCGCAGCGGCCGACCGTTTTTTCGGCGTGTGCGGCCAGCGTGCAGGCATTGATGGCGCCGACCGACGTTCCGCACAAGATATCGAATGGCACCGGGCGTCCGATGTCCTTGGCCACTTCGGTGAGGATGTGCATCACCACGCCGACCTCGTAGGCGCCGCGCGCCGCTCCACCGGCCAAGATCAGCGCGACGAGCCCGGCCTTCACGCTGGCGATGTTAGCCCGGCCGGCGCGCGCATTGGCAGTTTTCGCCAAATCAGAAGGCCTGCCCGATCCGCGTTAAGATGCGCGCCATGAGCGACACCACGCGAAATGGACCGTACTTCGTGGACCAAGGGCGGGGCGATCCCATCGTCCTTTTGCACGCATTTCCGCTCGACGGCAGGATGTGGGACGCCGAGCGAGAAGCGCTCTCACAGAGCCGTCGTGTCATCGTCCCCGACCTGCGAGGCTTCGGGCGATCGGACGCGCTTTTGCCACCGCGCTCCCTCGACGACCATGCCGACGATGTGGCCCGCATCTTGGACGACCTCGGCATCAAGCGCGCCTCGGTGGTCGGTCTTTCCATGGGTGGCTACATCGCTTTCGCCTTGGTCCGGCGGCATCCGCAGCGCTTGACGCGCTTGATCCTGGCCGACACCCGCGCCGCCCCCGACAGCCCCGAGGGGCGCCGCGCGCGCGACGAGAACATCGCGCTGGTGGCGCGCGACGGCGTCGCGCCGCTGGTGGAGCGTCTTCTGCCGAAGCTCTTGTCCCCGAAGGCGCCACCCGATCTGGTCGCCCGCGTTCGCGCGTGGGGTGGACGGCAGCGTGCGGCGGGCGTGATGTCGGCGCTCGCGGCCATGCGCGACCGGCCCGATTCGACGCCCCTCTTGAGCAGCATCGCCGTTCCGAGCCTGGTCATCGTCGGTGATGCGGACAGCATCTCGCCACCCGAGGAAGCGCGCGCCATGGCAGCGGCGCTTCCCGCAGGGGAGCTCACCGTCATCGCTTCAGCCGGTCACCTGACGAACTTGGAATCGCCCCCCTCGTTTTTGGCGGCGGTGCGCCAATTTCTCGAGCGATAGCCGCTAGTCGCGCCCGCCGCCACCACCACCACCACCACCACCACCACCACCGCCCGCCCCCGTACGCGGCGGCGCCGCCGTGATGAGTCCCGCCTCCATCCTGGCGCGCTTGCGACGGCGGCGCGCGGCTTCGGCAGCCTTTTTACGGCGTTTGACCGACGGTTTCATGTACTGCCTGCGTCGCTTGAGCTCTTTCATGATGCCTTCGGTGGCCATCTTGCGTTTGAGCTGTTTGATCGCGCGCTCGATGCCCCGGTCGGCAACCGCGACTTCCAGGGGCTTACATTGAATTGCGTCCGTCGGCATAATCGTCCTTCCAGAAGTTTCGCCCCTCTCGTACAGGATCGCGGGACCGAGTGCAAGCTCGGCGCTTTCTCCAGCCATACTGGGCGGTTAGCTGTACGCCGGTAGGGCCAGTCCACCTACCATGCCTGCAGCTTGTGCAAAAACGCTCGGGTGATGTCGTGCGCCGGGCTTTCGAAGACGGCTGCGGTGGGCCCGTATTCGACGCGTCGTCCTCCGGCGAAGACGTGCACGGTATCGGCGATGGCTCGCACCAGGGCAAGCTGGTGGGTCACCACGATCATCGTTTGGCCGGCGCTCGCCAGCTCGGTGATGACGGACATGACTTCCGCCGCCATGACCGGATCGAGCGCGCTGGTCGGCTCATCCAAGAGAAGCACCTCGGGGCGCATGGCCAAGGCCCGCGCGATCGCGACGCGCTGCTGCTGGCCGCCGGAGAGCTCGTGGGGGAGCGCGCTCTTCTTGTCGGCGAGCCCGACCCGCTCGAGGAGGCGAACCGCCTCGCCCACCGCGGAGGCTCGCTCGTGACCGAGCACGCGCAGGGGCGCCTCCACGATGTTGCCGATCACGTCGAGGTGAGGAAAGAGGTTGAACTGCTGGAATACGAACCCCACCTTGCGGCGGATGGCGCGTAGACGCTCGGCGCGTTGGCGTGCGCTGTCGCTCGAGACGAGGACGTCATCGCCGACGCGCACATGGCCTCGCTCGAACGACTCGAGCCCGTTGATGCAGCGAAGGAACGTCGATTTGCCGCCCCCGGAAGGACCGATGATGGCGGCGACTTTGCCCTTGTCGACCGACAAGGAAAGCTCGGAAAGGACGTCGACGGCGCCGAAACGCTTGCAGAGACCCTGCACCTCGATCATGAGGGGGCCTTGCCCGCGCCGAGCTCGAGGCGCCTCGACACGAGGGAAAGCGGGTAGCTCATGACGAGATAGAGGACGGCCGTCATCGCCATGAGCTCGGTCGTCGCTTGCGTGCTCTGGGACAGCACGGAAAACCGCTTGGTCAGCTCGACCAGGGTCACCACCGAGCAGACGCTCGTGTCCTTGAAGAGGGCAATGAAGTCATTGACCACGGGCGGTACGACGATGCGCACCGCCTGCGGCACGATGATCCGACGGAGCGCGAGCGGACGACTCATACCGAGCGCGAGGGCGGCCTCCATCTGACCTTTGGGAACGGCGGAGAGGCCAGCGCGGTAGATCTCGCTTTCGTACGCCGAGTAGTTCACGGAAAGACCCAGGATCGCCGTCCAGAAGGCGGGCACGTTGATCCCCACCTCGGGCAAGAAGAAGAAGATGAAAAAGAGCTGCAACATGACCGGCGTTCCGCGCAAGAACTCGACGTAGACGGCGAGCGGCGCTCTCAGCCACGCTGGACCGTAGAGCCGTCCCATGGCGATGAACAAGCCGGCCAGCACCGCGAGGGGGAACGAGAGGCAGGAGAGGACGAGAGTGAGACCCGCCGATTGGAGCAGGACCCCGCCATAGGCGCGCACCACCTCGAAGCCGCGCTTGCGCGCCGTAATCTCCACGCGTCGCTCGGGGGGGCCGTCGCGCACACCTCTCTTCGTCACCGCGGGTCGGTCGTGCCATTCCTTGGAATAGCCGTAGAACCGGCCGCTGCGCGCAATGTCGCCGAGCTCACGCTGGGCGTCGTTCCAGATGCCGTACGCGCGGTAGATGGCCTCGATTCTCCCTTCGTCGATCATCGCCAAGAGCGCCTCGTTGAGGCGGCGCACGAGCGCCTTCTGCCCCTCCTGCGCATAGACGACGTAATAGCCGTGCCCCACCGGCGCGCCGACGGCGCGCAGGCGGGGAAATCGGGACCGATAGAACGTCGCCGCCGGCGTGTCCTGCAAGGTCGCGTCGAGCTTTCCCGTTTCGACCTCGCGCATGGCGTCGGTCGAACCGTCGTAGCTGACGATCTCGATGGCCAAGCTCGGACGACTCTGGAGATATTTTTCCGCGGCCGACGCGGCGAGCACGCCGATCCGTCGTCTGCCCTGCGCGAAAGGGCGCTCGAGATCGCCCCACGACGTGATTTCCCCTGTGTCGCGCGCAAGGAGCTGCAGCCCGAAGACGTAGTACGGAATCGTGGCTTCCATCACGTCGAGGCGGGCAGGCATCCACTCGTAGCCGTTGAGCACGATGTCGCATTTCCGTGCCCGCAAGAGGTCCGGCATCCTGTCCCATTGCCCCTGGAGAAAGCGCGCGCGAAGCCCGAGCCGTGCGGCCAGCTCGTCGGCGAGCTCGACCTCGAAGCCGACGACTCGGCGTGGATCATCGTCGGCGGGATAGACATAAGGGCCCCCGCCCTCTTGATCGCCGCCCCAGGTCAGCACCCCCGGTGTCAGAAGGGACGGGATCTCGGCGCGAGCTGGGGTTGCCCACAGGAGCGACAGGAAAAAAATCGCGACGACGAGCACATCGACCCGTCTCCGTGCCATCGCGCAACGAGCCTTTTCGCACATGAGCAGCGCCCGCTCATCGTAACAGAACCGTCGCGGCGGACCTCTACGTGTCGCGACCGCCTCGCTGAATGAGCCCGCGACGGGCATTGATGCGCCAATCGGCATCGACGGCATCGAGCTGCGCGGCCAGTCCGTGAGGGAGGCCGACGACAGCATCGCTCTTCATCGTTCGCAGGAGCAAGACAGGCGCCGGGAAATAGCGCGTCGCTTCGCCCAGCGTCGCCTCCGGCGGCCAGAGCGCGTCCCCGATGACGCGGCGGTAATTGGCGTCCCCTTTGAAGATGACCATGGTGGCCCGGTCGAGCTCGGCGGCGATGCGCGGCGGGCGATCCCACAGAAAGCAGGGGCCATTCCAATAGAAGTCGGGCAAAACGCGCAGCTGACCGGCATCGAATGCGCGCACGAGGCGGAGGCCGAGATCGCGCAAGCGCCCGCCGCGCGCGCGCATGGCGTCCACCAGACTCCATACATCGGCGACGATGGCATCGCTCACGAAAACCGGGTGCATCTTCACGTGGAGGCTGACGCGCGCACCCGCGCTGGACATGAGGACGTCGGCGAGCGCGAGATCCATGGAGAGCTCGCTCCCGGTGTTGTCCGCGACCAGATGTACGTCGCCGCCTCGGCGGAGCAGCCCGGAGAGGGCGCGGTCCCGGTCGTCGCACAAGAGATCGTGACTTTCGCCCGCGCGGCCGAAGGCGGTGCCTACCGCGTAGCTGAGATCGATGCGATTTCCCCAGAGCGACAGATCGAGAAGCGCGTGCACCAGCTCATCACCCTGGGCGGCGTGAGCCACGACGGCTTCCAAGCCCTGCCACAACGCTTCACTCGCCAGCTCCCGCCGCTTGACGGGCGCGAAGGGGTCGCGGCCCTGCTCCCAGTAGCGAACCGCCGCCATGAGCGATCGGTAGAGGTAACATTCCGCGAAGAACCACTCGGTCTGGAGCCACGTTCGGGCGCCGAGCTCGGGCTCCCACTCGGCGGCATCGGGCGCCGGAAAGCCGAGTGGTGGGAGGCGCGCATCGCTGCGAATTTCATCGCCAAGGCGAGCAACGGCATCCAGAATCGCTGCGGGGTAGTCGGCATTCTCTTCGCGCACGTCGTCGAGGATCTTGGGTACGCGCACCGTCATGCTGTAGTGCGCGAACGCGTTGCTGGGGTCGGTACGCAGCGGGGGGGGCGGCAAGAGGGTCCTCTACCATTACACCGGCTCGCTCGGCAGCTGCTGCAGCGAGAAACCGGGGGTATCCACGGAGGCGCCACCCGGGTGAGAGGCCACCCTTGTGGCGTCGGCCCTACGTGTGGCAAAAGACGAGGAATGCGCTTTCTGCACACGATGATCCGCGTCGGCAATCTCGAGAAGTCGATCGACTTTTATACGAAGGCGCTCGGCATGAAGCTGCTCCGGCAGCGCGACTACCCCGACGGAAAATTTACGCTCGCATTTCTCGGATATGGCCCGGAAGAGTCGCACCCCGCGATCGAGCTCACTTACAACTATGGTGTCTCGAGCTACGAGCTCGGCACCGGGTTCGGACACATCGCGGTCGGCGTGAACGACATCCGGGCGGCTTGCGACGCCATTCGGCTGGCCGGCGGAAAGATCACGCGCGAGCCGGGCCCTATGAAACATGGGAGCACCGTCATCGCCTTTGCCGCCGATCCCGACGGCTACAAGGTCGAGCTCATCGAGCGAGCCTGACAGGTGCTCGCCAAAGTTTTCGCCCGCCGCACCGACGCGTCTTAAAATCTGACAGCGTCGTCTCAGGCGGAGTCGAGCAGCATGCCCAGCGTGCGGCGCAGCGGCTCGGCGGCGCCCCAGAGAAGCTGATCGCCGACGGTGAAGAGCGACAGGTAGTCGCCTCCCATGCGCATCTTGCGCACGCGACCGACGGGAACGGCGAGCGTGCCCGACACGGCGGCGGGCGACAAGCGGCGGAGCGTGTCCTCGGGGTTATTGGGAACGATCGAGACCCAATCGTGAGCGGTTCCGATGGCGGCTTCGATTTCGCCGAGGGGCACGTCGCGCGTCAGCTTGATGGTGAGCGCCTGGCTGTGGCAACGCATTGCCCCGACGCGCACGCAGACACTGTCCACGGGGATCTCCGGGTTGGCTCCCAGGATCTTGTTGGCCTCGACGTGACCCTTCCACTCTTCGCGTGTCTGGCCATCGGCGACGGCGCTGTCGATCCAGGGGATGAGGCTCCCCGCGAGGGGCACGCGAAACGCGCTCTTGGGAAAATCCGGCGATCCGAGCGCGGCGGTGACAGACCGATCGATCTCGAGAATGGACGAGGCCGGGTCGTCGAGGAGGGTGCCGGCGGCGTTGCCCGCCGCACGCATCTGCGCCACGAGCTCACGCATGTGCTTGGCACCCGCGCCGGAGGCCGACTGGTAGGTCGCGCAGCTCACCCACTCCACCCAGCCCTGCCGGAAAAGACCGATGGTCGCCATCAGCATCAAGCTCACCGTGCAGTTGCCGCCGATGTAGTCACGCGTACCCGAGGCGATGCTCTTGGCGATGAGATCGCGGTTCACCGGGTCGAGCACGATGACCGCGTCCTTCTGCATGCGGAGGGCACTGGCGGCGTCGATCCAGTACCCCGTCCACCCTGCGCGGCGAAGACGCGGATGCATGTCTTTGGTGTAGTCGCCCCCTTGGCAGCTGATGAGCACCTCCATGCCGCGGAGGGCGTCGACGTTGCCTGCGTCCTCGACGAGCGGCGTGTCGCGCCCCACCCGCGGCGCGGGCGTGCCGTGCTGCGAGGTGGAAAAGAAGTGCGCGTCGATGCGCGCGAAGTCCTGCTCGGCGAGCATGCGCTCGACCAACACCGAACCGACCATGCCTCGGAACCCGATGATGCCTACGCGTTTCATTTTTGCTCGGCGCGAATGTAGCACGCTCCTGGCCCAGTGCGCGTCAAGACGGCGCTGTTGGCAGAAGGGCGGCCATCTGGGATAACAGCCGGGGCCCATTTCCTGGAGCGATCATGACAAGCGAACGCCGAACGGCTTCTTCCTCTTCCGAGAACGCGACGCACACCGGCGGCCATGGCCAGGGGGGCCCGCACGGTAGCCACGCACACGCCGCCCCGTCGCAAGGCGGTGGCGAGGGACTCCCCACCATCGACGTCAGCGAACGCGGAGCCGAGCGAGAGGGCCGATCGCAGACCATGGATCGCCGGCTCTTCATGCAGTTTCTCGCGTTCCACAGTTCCGCCGCCACGCCGCGCGTGGGGGTCGAGTCCCTGGCCAGCGCTTTCACCGAGCGCCGCATTGCCGCCGTCGTGTACGACGACGTGAACGATCCGCGCGGTATCGGCATTCTCACCTGGAGCGAGAACCCGGCGCACTTCGTCACCGCCGTGCGTCCCTTGCTGGGCGACTCGGCGCGCGGCCTCACGATCCGCTCCGAGCTCACCATGCTCGGCCGCACTTACAGCACCGGCTACGAGCAGGACCTACCGTTCTGGCTCATCGATCGACCGCAGCAGACCGTGCTGAACGCGGCCCACGATTGGGCCATCTGGTATCCCCTGCGGCGCAGCGGTGCCTTTGCTCGTCTCGAGCCGCGCGAGCAAGGAGCGATCTTGCGCGAACACGCCACCATCGGCCGCGCCTATGGCGAACAAGACCTCGCGCACGACGTCCGGCTCGCGTGTCACGGTCTCGACGCGCATGACAACGAGTTCGTCATCGGTCTCGTCGGCAAGACGCTGCACCCGCTTTCGCACATCGTGCAAGCGATGCGAAAAACGCGGCAGACCTCGGAGTTCATCAGCCAGATGGGACCGTTCTTCGTCGGCCACGTGGCTTGGCGAAGCGCGCCCACGGCGCCGGGTTCTTAGCCCTGCAAAAAAACGCGCGCCGCGCGCCGCCACAGAAACGATGTTCTGTAAGGAGTGCAACTTGCCGCTGTCGCGGCAACTAAACGAGTCGCGGTTGCGGTCGCACGCTATCCGCGTCGTAGCGGCGTCGCGCCGACGCAACGTCGCTCGCGTGGTCCAGGCTCCACCTCGAAAGTGCAATCAGTGGATCGACGAGGGTGCTACCGAGGGTGGTCAGGCGATATTCGACGCGCAACGGTACTTCGGCAAAAATCCGCCGTTGCACGAGCCCGAAACGCTCGAGGCGACGGAGCTGTTTCGTCAGCTCTTTCTGCGTAATGGCGCCGATCACGCGCTGCAATTCGCGGAAACGAAGCACCGTGGCACGGTTCAACTGGAAGACGATGTGGACGGCCCACTTGCTCGCGACCATGTCGAGCGCGTCGCCGGCGGGGCATCCTGTCTCGGGCGGGACGCTGTCCACCCGAGCCTCACTTTTCGCTTTTCGCTCATTCAGCGCCATTGTGGCCTCCTGGTATCCAGTGGGAGGTAAGCGGCGGAAGTGATCACCCTCGAGCACCGAAACTCGATGTCGTGCCCGATGGGGGGTTCATTTCGCGCGCCGTTTTCGGGCCGCGAAAGCTCAGGAAATCAGTCCCGTCTGCTCGAGCAATGGGCGGGTGCTCGGCTCTCGCCCGCGAAACTCGCGAAAGACGTCCATCGGATGCCGACTGCCGCCGAGTGCGAGCACCGTGCGACGAAACCGTCGACCGGTGGCGAGCACGGCGCTCGGATCGTCGAGACCACTTTCGCGGAATGCGGCGAAAGCATCGGCGCTCAGCACCTCCGCCCATTTGTAGCTGTAGTAGCCCGCCGCGTAGCCACCGGCGAAGATGTGCGAAAAGCTACAGAGGAACCGGTCCTCGGCGAGTGGAGCCAGCACGGTGTTGCGCTCGGCCACGCTGCGCTGAAGATCGAGCACGGGCCGCCCCGGCACCTCGCGGTGCAGCGCGAGATCGAGCGTGGCGAAATACACCTGGCGCAGCGTGGCCGAGCCGGCGCGATAGTTGCGCGCCGCAACGATTTTGTCGAAAAGAGCCTTGGGCAGCGGCTCGCCCGTCACGTAGTGACGAGCGAGGGCCTTCATGGTGTCCTCGGTGTAGCACCAATTCTCCATGAATTGGCTGGGCAGCTCGACCGCGTCCCATTCCACGTTGTTGATTCCCGCGGCGCCCGCGTAGTCGACGGTGGTCAGCATGTGCTGTAGCCCATGGCCGAACTCGTGGAACAGCGTCTCCACTTCGCGGAACGTCATGAGTGACGGCTTGTCGCCAACCGGCGTCGTCATGTTGCAAATGAGATAGGCGACCGGCAGCCTTACCGTGCCGTCGTCGCGACGGCGGCGGGAGAGGGCGACATCCATCCATGCGCCGCCACGCTTGTTGGCGGGGCGACTGTAAGGGTCGAGATAAAAGCTTGCCACGTCGCGCCCGCTCGCATCGAGGATATGGAAGTAGCGAACGCTGGAGTCCCACACCGAGACCGTGCCGTCGGCGGGGCGCACTTCCACTTCGAACAGCCGCTTGGCAGTTGCAAACAAGCCCTCCAGCACTTTGGGGAGCGAGAAATAGGGGCGCAATTCTTCGTCACTGTACGCATAGCGCTCTTCGCGCAGGCGCTCGGCCCAGAAGGGCACGTCCCACAGCGCGAGATCGAGCTTGGCGTCCGCCGATTTCTCCTGCGCGTACGTGGTGAGCTCCTCGAGCTCGCCGCGAGCGCGCGGGAGCGCCGCATCGCGCAGCTCGGCGAGGAGTTTGTCGACGGCCGCGACGCCGGGCGCCATCTTGGACGCCAAGCTGACGTCGGCAAAAGACCCGCGCCCGAGGATCCGCGCTTTCTCCTGGCGCAAACGGAGGATGGTCTCCACGAGCGGCAGATTGTCGCGCTCACCCGACGAAGCGCGGGTGACGTTGGCGCGGTAGAGTCGCTCGCGCAGATCGCGCCTTTGGCTGTGCTCCATGAAGGGAAGAAGCACCGGCGCATCGAGGGTGATGTTCCACGGCCCTTCTCCGTCTTTGCCTTGCGCCGTCGCGGCCAAGAGCGTGGGGGGCAGCCCCGCGGTCTCTTGCGGCGTGGTGAGCATCATGGAGAAGGCCTTGGTCTCGTCGAGCACGTTGTTCGTGAAACGCGTCGAAAGCTCGGCCAGCTCGAGCTCGATTTGTTCGAAGCGCTGCTTGGGCGCTCCGGCGAGCCCCACACCGGAGAGCTCCGCATCGCGCAGCGCACCGAAGACGATACGTTGCTGCGCGGCGTCGAGCTCGTTCCAGGCCGGACCCTCTTTGAGGGCGCGCATCGCGCGGTAGATCGGCTCGCTCTGGGCCAAACGCATCGACGTCTGCACCACGTCCTTCTGAACGGCGTCGTGCGCCGCGCGCAACTCGGGGCTGTTTTGCACGCCCATGAGATGCTGCACCACGCCCCACGCCGTGAAGAGCGGCTCGGTGAGCGCCTCCAGCGCGGCGATCGTCCGTTGCCAGGTCGGTGCCGCGTTCGCCTCGAGGTCGGCGATCCCGGCGAGGACCCTCTCCGTGAGTGCGCGAATCCCCGGCTCGATGTGGGATGGCGCGAGCGACTCGAAGGGGGGCAGGCGATCGTGCGCGCCCGGGGCAAGGAAAGGATTGGAGGATGTTTCGGGATCTCGGCTCACGATCCAAGCCTAGCCCGCCCGCGCACGCGAGCTACGGCGTTTTTCCGCGATCGATCCCGAATGACGAAGCCGTGTTGGCACTACGCTGTCAGATTCTCGCTGCCAGATCGATCATCGGAGAAGGCATACGCCCACTCAACCGCTGACCGGTGCCTTCGTTCCCGGAGTCCAGGAAACTGACAGCGTCACGCTAGCGGCCGCGCACTGTCTCCACGACCGACGCAATCCGGCGGCCCAGCCGCGCAGCGGCCTCTTCATGCCCCATCGTGACGAAGGAGAGGGCTTCGCGACGGACCTTCGGCTGCTGCAGAACGAACGTGCCCCCCGCCAGGGCGCCAAGGACGGCAAGCGCCCCGAGGACTCGGGTCGCGCGCCGACGCCGCGTGAACCGCCGGACGAGGCGAATGTCCGACACGTCCTCGTCGTCCACGACGCCGTCGTCGACGAGTTCGCCCCACCCTTCCTCGGGAGGAACGCTCGTGCGTCGATCGGACCAGTCCGTTATTTCCAATGGCGCGCTCGCCACGAATGGCGCGCTCGCCACGGGCGCCCTCGGTGACGACGCTGGCGGCGGAGGAAAGGAGCTCCTTCGCCGTGTGAGCAAGTACACTTGCTCTGTGTCTTTTGCTTCCACCTCGTGGAAGTCTCGTGAACGGGAACCGGCTCTAGCCATGGTACTCATGACACACCTCGCGCAGTCTCTAGTAGAACGCAAGTGACGCGCCTTCACACCTCCGGCAAAAGGAGTGCGTAGCGCAAAGGCCACTGATTTTTCCGCTATTGACGCTATTGAAGGCGCTTAGGCCGCCGCGAGCGCGATTGCAGCGGCCTAAGGTATCGGCGGGATGGACGTGGTGGTGAACGTACCCGGACGAATGATGTACGTGGAGGCGCCGATGATTTTGACCGTGTCCCCGACGGGTACTTTGGCTGTCACCAACGTCGATCCGATGCCGGGCAAGTTGATGTAACCGCCGATGCCGGAAAGCAGATCGGTCTGCGTCGCTCCCGTCCTGGGAACGCCACCCACGAAATAGAAGACGGTCGTCTTGTCGTCCTTGGTGTCGGCGTCGAAGGTGACGTTGCCCGCGTTGGCGAAGTTGCAGTCCTGTGCGGCCGCGGCGAAATGGCCACGGAGGGGGTCGATGGTCGCCTGCGTGAGCACGGCGAGCGTTTGGAGACTTCCGTAGGACACGAACTGAACGCGACCTCTCCAACCCGACGAGACGATGTTCGGCGACGGGTACCAGATGGCGGGAAAAATCGAACCCCTCTCGCCTCCGTCGCCGTTATCGCCCCCCGTCATGTCGACGTAGCCGTCGAACCCCACCGAACCGGCGGGCACGGTGAGGGCCACCGTGCCGTCGGCGTCGGTGATTTGGGTGTCGAGCGGCGTGCCGCAGTTTTGATCGAGCTTGTGGCATGCCTTGAGCGTCGAGCCCACGAAGGGTTTCTCGCTGACGATGTCGACGATGCTGATGCCGAACGTAATGGAGCCTGCCGACTTCGGTCTGAGCCACGGCGCCTTGGCGTCGAGGCACTGCCAGTTGCGACCCGGCTGACACGCTTCGGAGCACAGGTTCTGCACGCAATCGAGCCAAGGGGCGAGGTCTTGCACGCCGCCGGCATACCTTTGCTCGCATTCGGGCGGACACGTGCTCGAGCCGGGGATGCAGTTGGTGCGGCAGAGATCGAGCTTGACGCACTCGCCGTTCTGAGAACAGGTGCTGGCCGTGCTGCAGCACGTCTGCTTCACGCAGGCGCTGCAGGCGGGCGCGTTGTAGCCGAATCCTCCGCAAGAGAGACCGCACTCGGTCTTGCACTGGCTGTCGCGACAGACGCTGACGTCGACGAGCGAATCGGCGCGGGTGAAGAAGGTGGTGCAGCGGGAGCGACAAGCACCGTCGTCGCCGCAGGCTACGTTGCAGTCCCAGGCCGGATCGCACGCCGGATCGCCATGACAGGCAGTCGCCTCGGGGCAGCAGTTTTGGTCCATGCATGCCGCGCACGAGCCCGAGGGATGACGAAGTAATCCACATTGCCCGGCGACCGGCCTGATGACCTGGGTACCCCCGTCCTCCTGGACCCCTTCGGAGCGATCGTGCAGGCCGAGGATCTGCTTGCAGCCCGGCAGCGCGGTCAGAAGAAAAGCGGCGACTGCGATCCCGACGTCCCGTCCCGATAGGGTCATGTCAGAGCGAGATTATTACTTCTGGTCTCCGAGCGGATCATTAGTTCCGGTGCGCTCGCTGTGTGCGGTTCCCGGTGTAGGTGCGGGGCGGGCAGGCGTCGGCCGCGCACCCGGCGGCTCTTTGCGCTTGGCGACGCCTTGCGCCGGAACAGCGACCGCCATCACCCCCGGCTTCGCGCTCGATCCGGCAAGCTCCGTAGGAGCCGCTTCCGTCGACGCCTTGGGAGGGGCCGCCGTTGGCGCGGGTGGCGGCGATGGATGGGTCGCGGCAGGAGCGGCGGGCGCCTGCGTCGCGAGAACGGTCGACACGGGCGCCGGCTCTTTTCTGGAGAACATGACGATGCCGATGATGACCAAGATCACTGCGGGAATCATGGTGATGAAAACGGCTTTGCGTCGTGTAGGATGGGGATTCGTCATTCGTCCCCCGGTCGAGGAAGATGACGAAACGAGCGTATTGCTGCTTTGGGCGATGGTCTCGCTGCCGTGCCCGACACCGGGGCTGACCTGCGTGCCGGGACCGATGAAGCCGTCGGCACTGGCGCCGGGATTGGAGCGGAGCGCGTCCAGACCGGTTTCGATGGTGGGAAGCCCGATGGCTCGGGCGAGCAGTTCCACTTGCTCGACGGCGGAGTTGAAACGAACGCTGGCGTCGCGGTTGCAGGCGCGTAAAAACCACTGATCGAACTCGGGACCGAACGGCGACCCATGCAACGAGGGAGGCGACATGGGCTCGTAGAGGACCTGACCGATGATGCCGGCGACGCTGGTGGCATTCCAATAAGGCGTTCCGATGAGAAGCTTGTAGGCGATGAGTCCAAGCGCATACAAATCGGAAGAAGGGCCGATATGCGCGGGATCACCGCGCGCTTGTTCGGGCGACATGTAGAGCGGCGTGCCCAAAATCTGGCCCGACTGCGTGGTACCCGTCGACTCCGCGGCGATCTTGGCGATACCAAAATCGAGAATCTTGATCAGCGGCCGCCCGTCTTCGCGGTACGTCAAAAACAGATTTTCGGGTTTGAGATCGCGATGGACGATGCCGATGCGATGCGCTTTCTCGAGGGCGCGCGCGATCTGCCGGAGCCACTCAAGCATGACGGCCGGCGCGACCGGTTGGTCGCCGCAGGCCTTCTCGAGGTCGGTGCCCTCGAGCAGATCCATGACGAGGTAAGGAGCGCGATCGAGCTCGGGGGCGACGTCGGCGTCGATGATGCGCACGACGTGCTCGCTTTTGATTTTAGCCGACGCCCTCGCCTCCCGTTTGAAACGCTCGATGGCGTCGCGGGTTGCTCCATGGTGGGAGGTCATGACCTTGAGCGCGAGCTGCTCTCCCGTGAGGATGTGCTCGACGGAATACACGATGCCCATGGCCCCCTCGCCAAGAATACCGAGGGGGCGGTACTTGCCGCCGATTAGCTCGGGCAATTCGACTAGAGTCATCGCGATCTACAATGTTAGAATGGTCAAACCTATCAGGTCAACGGATTGAGGGGACGCCTACTTCAGCATGAACGCACGCAAACAGTCTAGAGTGTGCGGGCCCCCGGCCCGCTTGTTTCTCGGCTTCGGGGTCGCGTACGTCAGCGTTTCGTTCGCCGCCCTCGCGGAGCCTACATCCGCCGACAAATCGCTGGCGACGCAGCTCTTCAAAGAGGGCCGTTCGCTGGTCGATCAAGGCAAGTACACCGAAGGTTGCCGCAAGCTCGAGGAGAGCCAACGGCTCGACCCGGGCGGCGGAACGCTTCTCAACCTCGCTCTTTGCCATGAGAAAGAGGGGCGCTCGGCCACCGCGTGGACCGAATTTGTCGAGGCACTCGGCATCGCCCGCAAGGACGATCGGCCCCAGCGAGCCGAAATCGCACAGCAACATATCGAAGCACTCGAGCCCACCCTATCGCGGCTCACGGTCCACGTCCCTCCGGCCTCGGATCTAGCGGACCTCGAAATCAAACGCGACGGTACGTCCATCCGGCGCGCCGCATGGGGGACGGCGATGCCCATCGATCCGGGCGAGCACGTCGTCGAAGCGTTCGCGTTGGGCAAGCTACCGTGGAAACAGACGGTCACGGTGGGGGGCAAGGCCGAAAGCAAGACCATTACCGTGCCCGTGCTCGAGCACGCGCCGGTCGCGCCGACGCCGCCAGCTTCGACGGCAGCGGGGCAGATGCCGCAAACGTTCGTGGAAGTGCGCAGACCGATCAACCCGGCCGCCTGGGTTGCCTACGGAATGGGCGCGGCCGGTCTTGGCGTAGGCTCGTACTTCGGTATTCGCGCCATGTCCGACCAACGAACGGCGGACGACAACTGCCCGCTCGACAGGTGCCAGAGCCAAGCCGGAAGCTCCGCCAACGCCAACGCCATCAAATCGGCGAATATCGCCACGGTCGGCTTCAGCGTAGGCGTCCTCGGCATCGGCCTCGGCACGTTTCTGCTCCTTTCGCGCGGCACGACGACCGTGCCGAGTACGGCGAGCACGTCGAAATGGATCGCGCCGCGCGCCATGGCGTTCGACGTGACGGCACAGCAGCTCAGCGTCAGCGGCGCTTGGTAAACACCTACTTGGGCACACGCTGTCGCCATCGACGCAGCCGCTAGCGCTGCGCGATCGAGCATCCACGCGGTGACCAATCTCTCGGAGGATGGCGATGCGATGAGCATGCAAGTGATGTCGGGATTGGCAATCGCGGTCGCCCTGATGGGAAGCGCGTGCAGCAAGAGGTACGTGGAGATCGAGGTGCGCGACCCGGGGCGCGTCGGAGTCGGGGTGTGGAGCGAGCGCGGCGGGGTCACGGTGTTGCCGCCGGATGGCTCGCAGCGCGCGGTCCCGCTCCCCGTGCCGGGCGTGGTGGCGATGCGACGGGGTCGTGAGATCGCGCTCGGTTGGAACGATCGACCTCCGGTGACGCTGGTGGACGAGCGCGGTGTTCTGCCGCGCACGCCGCCGGGTTCGGGGATCGAAATTCGAGGGCACACGCTGTGGGCCGCTTACAACGTGACGCCGACGCGTGTGTATCCGCAGAGGGTGCAGCCGAGCGACTCGGCGCCCATCTTGCTCACGACGGAGATGACCAATGTCATCGATGCACGAGAGGTTCGTGAGGTTCGCCATTGGCCGGCGTACGTGTGCTTGCCGCCGGGCATTCTTTTCACCGTCCTTGGAACCGCGCTCCTGTCATCGCGCGAAACGGGGGCCAAGGTGGGAGGTGGCGTGTTCCTAGCGGGGGCGATTCCGCTGGTCGTGTTCAGTATCCTCAACTTGACGTCGACCAACGAAGTCAAGCCCCTCGCCTTTCCCGGCGCCCCCGCCCCCTGACGATCGCGCGGCCGGCATCCCCGTCATCGACCTCGGGACCGGTAGGTATCAGGCGACAGGCGACGTACGGGGAGGGTCATCGCCTGCACCTGCAAGCGTTTCGAACCTGGGGGCAGCGCCGTCGCTATCGCCTATTTTACCGATTCGGCTACAATAACAACTCTTAAGTGTAAAGTGGACATATGGCGCGCGAGCTGTTTTGCGCGCACATCCTAGAGCATGTCAGTGGGTGGGAGGGTGAGCGGGAGCCGTCGAGAAAGTCGAGAAAGAGGTCCATAGGGCGCGATGCAGATCCGATGTAACGTCTGCTCGACGATCGTCGCCATCGGTGACGACGTTGCTCGGGCGCTGGCCAAGAGGGGCGGCAGCGTCCCCTGCCGGAACTGCAAGGCGCTGATCCCTGTCTCAGTGCCGAGTGGGGGTGCTGCTTCGACAGCGAGCGCTCCGCGTGACGTCACTTCCGGAACAGGGGCGGCGCGCGCAGCTGCGCCGCAACACGTCGGGCAAGCGCGCGCAGCTGCGCCGAATGCGACCGCTGTCCCAGCGCGCGGCGCGCCGCCTGGCATGGTGATACGGGCCAGCCGTCAGACGCTTCCCTTTGGTCTAGGGCCCGTGCCACCGCACGGGCCCGCGTTGGCCGGCAGTGGAACGACGGCTCCGGCGGGGGTCGCACGTGCGGCCTCGGCCGCTGCCGCCGCGGCGGCACCGACGCCTGCCGCGCGAAACGCACCGCCCGCGGCGACGAAAGAGCCTGTTATCGCGCGCGCGCCGGCGCCTGTACCCGCGGCTCGCGCTCCCCTGCCCTCGGTCGCAGGCGCGCCGCGACGCGTGGCGCCCACCGCGCCCGCCGCGCCGGAGAGGGTCGTTGCACAACCGGCCGTCAAACCGGAAGCATCGACGAAGATCGGTTCCGCGACGGCGGTCGGAACCGCTGCGCCGCCTCTCAAGCGAGCCGCGCCGCCACCCCCGCGGTTATCGGTGACCGAGACGCCACCCGCGCGAGCCGACGGAAAACGGGGTGAGCGCAACAGCCATCGCCCGATCCCGCCTCTTCCCAACCTGGGCCCCGAGCGGCTGCGGGCATGGGTGCGCTCACAATCGGATGCCGGGGTGCAGCCACGGGCGGAGCAGCGGCCAGCTTTCAGCAGCCGAGCTTCGCTCGAGCGCGACGCGGTGGACGATCGTGACGCGGAGCACGACATTGACGATGACCGGCCGACGCGCAGGCCCCCCTCGGCGGCCGAGCTGGCCAAAGGCGCGCTCGAGCACGCGAGGCACGAGGCCGAAGCGCGGGATGTCGAGCCGTCGGGCGACGAAGCTTGGAGCAGACGTGCCAAGCCGGTGAGCATCGAGCCCGAAGCGCTCATCGAAGAGCCCGATCCCCAGGATGCCGGGCCCGAATCGGCCGACGAGGACGAGCTCGACACGCTGCCGCCGACACCAGCCGAGGAGGACGGAGACGATGAACCCACGATCGTGGAACCGTTTGCGTATTTCGCGAGAGAGTACGGGTCGATCGACCGAACTTCCGACGACCGGCCCACGGACCGCTCCATGCGAGTGGCAGCCCCGGTCGCCGTCGACGCGGTCCCGTCGCCAGCCGCGATACCGGCGCGTGGAGCAAGCGAGCCGCGTCGTGCCGAACCTCCGCCCGCCGCGCGCGTCAACGTGGCGCGCGACATCGGCCCGGCCCCCATCGCGTTTCCAGGTTCGGCGGCGCCCGCGGTTCGCGTGATGTCCACGGAGGCGGCATCGCTGCCCCCCTCCGCTCCGTCGCTTGCCGGTCGGGCATCGACCTCGGCGACGGCGACGCCGCCGCAGGGTTTCGCACCTGCGATGACGGGCCGAGCTGAGCCTTCGGCGGTGCCAGCGGCGCCCGTGTTTGCGAGCCAGATGTTTCGCGCCAGCCAAAAGCCGCCCCCACGATCGAACTTCACCACCTACGCGGCGGCCATCGCTGCGCTGGTGGTCGTCGTGGCAGCGGGCTACCTCGGCGCGGTGAGTGGAAAAGCGACAACGACGACACCCGACCCGATTCCTTTCCAAGAAAGCGCGATCGCCAAGATCGATCCGCCGCCGCCCGTGGCCGCGGTGACGCCATACGAGCCGCCGCCCGCGCCCCCACCGTCGGTCGAAGCGCCGCCCCCCTCGCGAGCTCGCGCGGTCCCCGACGAGCCGCCCCCTCCACCGCGCGACACCGTTCGCGAGCCGCCGCCGCGCCGAACGACGTCCGACGAAGAGCCGTCGCGCGCGCGCACTGCCAGCGAAACGCCGCGACAGGCGCGCAACCGCGCTCCCCGTCCGCCTGCCGACGAGGAAAACAGCGGCGATACCGCGCCGGAGACGCGTCTCCCCGATTCCAACGACGCGCCCGCCGCTCGCCCAAGCATCGATCAAGGCGCGCTTCGCTCGGCGTTCGCCGAAGGCGAGGCCAAAGCGAAGGCCTGCCTCGGGTCGACAAGTCCGACCGGTACGGCGCGCTTTTCCGTGACTTTCGCCCCCACGGGCGAAGCGGTGGGCGCCATCGTCTCGGGCGCGCCGTTCGCCAATACGCTCGAGGGGCAGTGTATGGCTGCCAAGTTCCGCACGCTCCACGTGCCGCCTTTCACGGGCCCCGAGGTGATCGTGCGCAAATCGATCAAATTTCTCTAGAAGTCGAACCCCGCCAAGTGACCGCAGAACATCCCGGCCACCGAATTTCCGTTCTGTACCATCTCGAGGGCGCATCCCGTCCTGGTGTATTCGATGGGGGGGTCGTAGACGATTCCCGCGATCGTCACCGATTCGCTCTGCATCTTGAGCGCCGTTGGTGACGAGGGCTGAACGGCGATCATTCCCTTCTGGGTGATGGTGCCCTCGAGACCGATGAGATAGTTCTCCTCTGGCTCGTCCTCTTTCTTGGGATAGACGGCTTGCGTGAAGACGTAGGTGAGCTCCACCTCAGTGACGCCCTGCTTGCCGTCGGCAGATGCGGTGCCGAAAACGCGCGCCGAGCCGCGGAGAAACTTGTCCGTCGTCAGATCGTACATGCCGACGGGCATGGTCTGGAACGTCATGTTGAAGGCGAACTTCATCATTTCGCGCACGGCACGCAGCGCCACGGCGTCCTGACATTCGCGTCCGCACGGCGGCGGAGGCGGCGGCGTTTTGGCGCCGCATCCCGCCACGAGCACGCCGGCGAGGGCCATCGGCGCGAATAGCGCCCATCCACCGCCCACGCGGCGCGGGAAAAAAGGGCACGACCCGAGCGCCTTTTCGATGCGACCCGAGCGCGGGGACCAAGGGCAGGACGATGGATGCACGGTCAAAAACCTCCTTCGACACCGAGGCTCGGGATAGTCACTGGTCCGATCTCCATCGCCATGCAACCCTGGAGGTTGCACGTGGTCGATATCGCTTCCTTGCTGAGCGTAGCGTTCATCCATTCCGCCACGAACGAGATCCACGTCTTTTCCCCGAGCTGCCAGCGTTTTTCCAGACGAACGTCGACCCGAAAAAACGGGGGCAGGCGCGTGGAGGAGGGGTCGGTGGGGTCGGGGGCTTTGGGAAGGCCGGTATAAAAGGTCACTCGCGTGCCGGCGCGCCAGTTGCGACCGAGGTTGTAAGCGAGGGCGGCATTCATGACGTGCGTGCGATCGAAGGTGGCCACGAACTGCCGGCGCTCGAAGCTACGTATGGAGCGAGAGAGCGTGTACGAGAAAAAGCCGCCCAGCCGGCTGGTGAGGCGCCGCTTGAGAAAGATCTCGAGTCCGTAAGAAGTCCCCATGGTCCGCACCTGGATCGCTTGGGCCGTACGCTCCGCTCCCGGCGAATCGGCGCCGTCGCCGCCGCCGCCGCTGCGGTCGGCTCCAATTTCGCCCGGATTGATGCGGCGGATGCAGCTGCCGCCGCCCATCGGCTGCGCCCCGCGGTCGCCGGCGATGGTGTCGGTGGGGAAGCTCCCCGGTGGACAGCCGCCGATCATGGGGGCGGTCGTGCCGAGCGGATCGCTCATGTTGAAAAAGGCGTTGTGAAAGGCCGTGGCGGTCAGCGTGGTGGCGTCGCCGAGGTCGAACTCGAGCCCGACGCTCTCTTGCAGCGCGCGCTGCAGGCCGCCGCGCAGCCCACCCGGCTGTAGACCGGGGATGGGGACCACGAATGCGGGTGGCTGATGCGCGACACCCATGGCCGAGAGAAGTGCCAGCCGAGGTGAGATCTTGAGGCGCGTGGAGAGACGCGGGTCGAAAGCGGTCTCGACGGCGCCCCTCGAGCCGAAGAAGTCGAAGCGCAGACCGGGCGTGATGTCGAAGTCGGGCGTTAGGGCAAGCACGACGTCGGCGCGCGCGCCGGCGGCAATGTCGGGCCGCGAAGAGAACAAGGCGGCAGCGCCGGCCGTCGATGCAGCGTCCCCGATGGCGTTGAGCTCCACATCGTAGACGTCCATGTGCGCATCGGTGCCGGCACGCAAAAGAACCTTGGGCGAAAGCCGATACTGGAACTCACTGCGTGTACCCAAGTTGCGAGAGCGCACGAAGCGGTCGCCCGGCGCCCGCGAGCGATCGATCCCGCCCGTTACCGCCAGACGCAGCGTACCGTCTTCGTCGAGACGGCGGTCGTAACGCACGTCCACCCGATGGAACTCGGTGCCAAAGAGGGGAAGCTCCTGCGTCGCGGTGTATTGCGCGAGGTAGTCGTAGGAACCGAAGGAAAAAACGCCGATGCGGTCACGGTCGCTGACGTCGTAGGTAGCGCGCGCTTGGTAATCCCAATAGTCGAGCCGCGTATCGGAAGAGAGCAGCGAGAGGAGCGCCGCCGTATACGAATACCGACCTCCGGCCATGAACGTGCCGCGCCCGTCGGCGAAGGGCGCCTCGACGAGGCCCCCCGCGTCGAAAACGCGCGCATTGAACTCGCCGTGAAGCTTGGGAACCGGACCCAGCGTTTCCCCGGCCACGATCCCGCCGCTGAACCGTCCGAAACGCGCCGGGTAGCCGCCGGGATAGAGGTCGACGCGATCGATGAGTCCCGGATGAATGACCGAGGGTCCGACGCCGACGTGGAAAAGAAGCGGAACCCGGATGCCGTCGAGGAAGTACCCGACATTGCCCGGCGGAGCCCCGCGCACGAAGAAAAAGGGGAGCCCGGAGACGATGGGGGTGACGCCGGGCATGATCTCGATGGCGCGAAAAGGGTCCCCGAAGGTGCCGGGGATCTGTCTCACTTCGGCGCGGGACAACGTCGCCGTGCGCGACGGCTCGACGCGCTCGCCGCGAATGATGATCTCGCTCGGTGGAGGTGGAGGCTTCGGGGGCTCCGGCGGGGGGCCGTACGGGTTTTCTTCGGGCGCCGACGGAGCGACCTCGGGCACCGGCGCGTGGAAAGCGACTTCGAAACGGATCTTGGCGGCGACGGGGGCGCCATTCCTGGTCGCGGGTTCGAACTGCCACGCCCGCGCGGCCGCGGCGGCGGCGCTCGAAAACGGCTCCACGACGAGGACGGGAACCGCTTCGCGCACCTTGCCATCGGGACCGATGGTGAGCGTGAGCACGACCGTCGCATCGCCCGACGCTCCTTCGGGGTACGCGACGTCAGCGTTGGAAATGAGCTTCGGCGCAACGACGGTCGACCCGGCCGCGGGAGCAGGAACCGCCGCTGGAGGCGGTTCCTCGGCTCGCGCGGGCCACGCTCCGAGGCAAGCGGCGCCGATGACGCTCGCGAGGCACGGGGCGAGTCGTTTTTTGAGAATTGCGCGTCCTGCTAGGGCTTGACGAACTTGAGGGTCATGCGATCGCTCTCGCCGATGGCAATGTACTTCTCTTTGTCCGTTTCACCGAGCTGCAGCGTGGGGGGAAGGCTCCACACGCCTTTCGGGTAGTCCTTCGTATCTTTCGGATTGGCGTTGATTTCGGAGGCGCCCGCCAGCTTGAAGCCGGCCTTTTGCGCGAGCGTGACGACGACCCCTTCCGGCACGTACCCGCTGTCGCCGATCGCTTTGGGATCGCTCGAAGCGTCGGCTTTGGCGCGGTGCTCTTCGACGCCCAGGATACCCCCGGGCTTCAGCACGCGAAACGACGCGGCGAGGACCTTGTCGGCAACGCCGTTGGCGATCCAACCGTGGAGGTTGCGGAACGTCAGCACCATGTCGGCCGAACCGTCGGGGCCGAGGGTAACCTCGTCCCGCTTCCAATTGGTGACGATCGTCGCCACCTTGCCGAAGGAGGCCGGATCTTTGGAAAACCGGTCGAGCAAGGATTTGGAGTTCTTCGTCCCTTCCGATTCGGCCGGCCCGTTGGGGTCGGCGTTGGTCACCGCCAGCTTCCCCTTCTCACTCAAGAGCGGCCCGAGGATGGCCGTGTACCAGCCCTTGGAGGCCGAGAGCTCGATGACCGTCATGTTCTCGCGAACCCCGAAAAATTCGAGCGTCTCGCGCGGATGTCGGTAGTTGTCGCGGGCGCGCTCGTCCGCCGTCCTCTGGTTGCCGGTGAGGACGGTGGCAAGCTTGGCCTCGGTCGTGGGCGAGGGAGCCGACGGCGACTGCGGGGCGGAGTTCGTACCGCCGCAAGCGACCGCGGCGAATGTGAGAGCGACAAAAGGGAGGTGGCTTGTCTTCATGGGGCGGCCAGCCTACCACAGCACCGCGATGATGCAGTGCTCAATGACCGCCATTGGCCGCATCGAAGCTACGCTTTGCCCGCAGCGGAGGTGCCTATCCTTACACTCGAGGTCGCTCGGGTTGGCCGGCCAAGCGGCGCAGAAGGGGGCCATCGAGGTGCTCGCGCGCGGCGGCCGCAAGACGGTCGTAGGCGGCGTCGCGAGATGGAATTTCGCGTGCCGTCGAGGGAGATGGAAGGCCCTTTCGTTGGTACAGGTACGAAAGGAGCGAGCGCCGCACGGTGACATTTTCGAAAATGCCGTGGATCATCGTGCCGACGATGTGACCGCCTGCCGACACCGCGCCGTCGAGGGCATCACAGGGTGCCCCATTGCGCGCAGCGATATGGAAAACGGGGCGCGCGCCGACGTCGAGCGCGAGCATTCCCATGTGAATCTCGTATCCGGTCAATCCTTCGCCGCCGGCGCTTTCGCCGGTCAAGAACGACGGGGCCGCGGGGCGAGCCAAAATTCGTGCGGTCAATTTCTCGGGCTCGAAACGGGTGCGGATCGGCAAGAGGCCGAGACCGGTCGCCCCCGAAGCGCTCGACTCGACGTGGTGCGGATCTTCGACGGAGAGGCCGAGCATTTGGCAACCGCCGCAGACGCCGACGATGGGCTCCCCGCGGGCAGCGCGTTGCTCGATGCGCCGAGCGAAGCCGCTCTCGCGCAGCCACAGGAGATCCCCGAGCGTGCTCTTCGAGCCGGGCAAGATCACCAGATCGGCCGGTTCGAGGTCTTCCGGACGTTCGACGAAGCGCACGATCACGCTTTCCTCGGCGGCGAGCGGATCGAAGTCGTCGTAGTTGGCGATGCGAGGGCAGCGGACGACGGCGATGTCGATGGCCGAAGAAAGCGGGCCGCGCGGCGCGCGGGGCTTGTCGTCCAAGGAGAGCGAATCCTCGTCGGCAATGCGCAGCGATCGCAAGTACGGCATCACGCCGAGCACGGGAACTCCCGTGCGCGCCTCGAGCATCTCGAGCCCGGGACGAAGCAGCGCCACGTCGCCGCGGAACTTGTTGATGACGAAAGCCGCGATGCGCGCGCGCTCGTCGGTGTCGAGCAGCTCCATCGTCCCCACGAAGGACGCGAACACGCCGCCGCGATCGATGTCGCCGACGAGCAGTACCGGCGCGTCGGCGTCCCGCGCCACGCTCATGTTGACGATGTCGCGGTCCTTCAAGTTGATCTCGGCCGGGCTCCCCGCACCTTCGATGAGCAAGAGGTCGCAATCCCGTCGCAAACGCGTGAGGCATTCGCGGATGAGCTGGCGCAGCTCCGGTTTGCGCGCATGGTACTCGACCGCCGTCATCGTTCCGATCGACTTACCGAGCACGACCACTTGCGAACGGGCGTCCCCCTCCGGCTTGAGCAGCACCGGGTTCATATCGACGCGGCTGGGAACGCCGGCGGCCTCCGCTTGTACCGCCTGCGCGCGGCCGATCTCCCCGCCGTCGGACGTCACCGCGGAGTTCAAGGCCATGTTCTGTGCTTTGAAAGGGAGCACGCGCCGCCCTTCGGCGGAGAACAGGCGACAGAGGGCCGTCACGAGCAGGCTTTTACCGGCCGAAGAGGCCGTGCCTTGCACCATCAGCGCCGGCGCCAGGTGCCGATCGCTCGTCATCAGGGAAGCTCCTCGCGGAGCGCTTGCAGGAGCCGCTCGCGGTCGGTTTTGGGGCGGGCGCCGACGCGTACGAAGCCCGGCATGCCGAACGAGGAGCAATCGCGGATGAGGATGCCCTTGCCGAGCAACCGGCGTCGCAGGGCAGCCGCGTCGGGCACTGCGAAGGCGAGAAAAAACGCAGCCGATGGAATCGGGGAAAAACCCAGGTCCTTCAACCCCGCCGCGAGCTCGTCACGATCGACGCGGAGCAGCGCGCGGCTCTCCTCCACGAAGAGGTTCGCGCGCACCGCGGCGATCCCCGCTGCCTCGGCGACGGCGTTGGTCATCCACGGAGGGCGACGCGCCTCGAGACGCCCGGCGATCTCTGCGGAAGCCAATACGTAGCCGAGGCGCAGTCCGGCAATGGCGTGATCTTTGGTGAGCGAGCGCACGCGCACGACGTTGTCCGGCACGGCGACCTTCTCGTCGGCGGGGTGATCGCTGAGAGAGACGAAGGCTTGATCGAGGACGACGGTCGTCTGCGGAAGTCGTTCGGCGAGCGCGGCCACCCTTTCCACCGCAACGCGTGTACCCACCGGCGTGTTGGGTGAAGCCAAGTAGACTACGGCGGCGCTGTTGGAAAAAGCGAGCGCTTCGATGGCGTCGACATCGACGGCGAACTCCCGTTGGACGGTGGCGCGCGATTCGATGACGTCCGCGCGCGCCGCCAGGGCGGCGCTGCGGAACTCGGCGAAAGTCGGCTCGGCGACGATCACCTTGGTACCGGGCACGATGAGAAGTTGCGCCAGCGTCCAGAGGAGATCAGCCGCGCCGTTGCCGACGACGATGCGATGAGGCGCGATCCCATGGGCGCCGGCCAGCACGCGGCGCAAGCCGGCCGCAGTGGGGTCGGGGTAGCGGTCGATGTGGCAGGCCCGCACGGCGTGGAGAACGGCTGGACAGGGGCCGTAAGGATTGATGCTGGCGCTGAAATCGATGGTCTCGCGCAGATCGACGCCCATGGCGGCGAGCTCGTCGAGAGAGACGCCGCCGTGGATGCGCGGAACGACGCCATTTTCATGGGTAGACATGCCGAGCCCCTATCGACAAAAAGGTCATGCTAGCGCCCATCAGAGCCGCAATGGCCAGCACACCGCAAGCCTCGTGGATCTTACCCGCCGAAAGAGGCTCCAGCGGGTCCCCCAGGCGGTAGTGACCGGCCTTTTCCAGCCGAACGCCGAGAAGGCCCGCCATGACGGCCATGGGGCGCCCCGCGTTCGGGCTGGCAGTCGTATGAGCGTCGCGCCGCCACACCGACCACCCCGAGCGGGCCCGGCGGCCGCGCAACCAGCCGGCCAAGAGGAGCAACCAGGCGGTGATGCGTGACGGGATGAAGTTCATGACGTCGTCGAGCCGAGCCGGCACCTTGCCGAGGTATTCGTATTTGCCGCGGTAGCCGATCATCGCATCGAGGGTGTTGACCGCCCGGTAGAAGAGGGCACCCGGTATGCCGAAAAGTGCATAGTAGAAAAGGGGCGCCACGAAGCTGTCGGACGCATTCTCGGCGACCGATTCGATGGTGGCCGCGACGAGCTCGGGGGGATCGAGGGCGGAAGGGTCACGGCTGCACAGGCTCCGGAGGCCGTGGCGGGCGTCTTCGATGGCGCCGAGCTCGAGGGCGCGCTGGACGCTTCTCGCGGCTTCGGCGAGGGCGCGCAGGGCGAAGGTCGATTTCAGCAGCATGACCCCCGCCAAGAACTGAAGCGCGGGGTACGGGCGTGAAACGGCGAGGAGTGCCACCCCTGCGCCAGCAAAGGTGGTCGGCACCAGGGCGGCGATGAGCGCTCCTGCCACGAGCTTTCCTCGGTGCCCCCAGGCAGGAACGCGTCGTTCGAGCAGCTCGGTCATTTTCCCCATCCACACCACGGGGTGGACGGCGTTCGGCCATTCGCCGATCACGCGGTCGGCGACGATGGCAAAGCCGAGGGTCGCGACCTCGACGACGTTCAGCTGCACGGCGCCGTGCCTGCGCGGTGACGCGCGCGATACCCTGCACACGCAGTGACGAGACCCACCGCGAGGCGAGGGTTCGATGCAAAATGCGCGTGCACGTAGGAGGCGAGTAGCTGTCCCGAGGACGACGCGTGTCCTTCGCGCGTGGTTTCCCCGCCGCGTCGTTTGCGTATCGTGTAGGCGCAGTCGACGGGCGCGCCGAACGGGCCGAGCTCGGAATAACGGAACTGGTGGCCGCGAAAGCGGAGCCCCGCGGGGCCGAGCACCGTCGGTGTCTGCGTCTCGACTTCCACGTAACCGAGCGCCACGAGCCGCTCTTTCATGATCGTCTCGGCAGGAAGGAGTCCCACCATCGGGTGCGAGGCGCCGTCGCTGGCGACGATGGCGCGCGACAGGTACATGAGTCCGCCGCACTCGGCGTAGATGGGACCATCGGCGCGGGCGAAGGTGGCGACGGCTTCGCGCATGGCGGTGTTTTGCGCCAGCGCGGCAGCGTGGACCTCGGGGTACCCCCCTCCGAAGTAGAGTCCATCGACGTCCGGGAGACGCTCGTCGCGAATGGGCGAAAAGCGAACGAGCGTGGCACCGAGCGCCTCGAGACGCGCCAGGTTGTCTTCGTAGTAAAAATGGAAGGCTTCGTCCCAGGCGAGGCCGATGCGACAGCGCTCTTCGGAGCGGAGATCGCCATCGCCAGGAGCCGGGGAACCCGCGACCGGTTCGACCATCGTCTCGTCGCGAGGCTCGCGGGCGGCGCGCGCTCGTTCCACGATAGCGTCCGTGCCGAGCCATTCCGAAGCCATTCGACCCCAGGCCGCGAGCTTCGCCTCGGGAAGCACGCGCTCGTCGGCGGTGAAGAGTCCGAGGTGCCGCTCGGGAAAGGCGAGCTCCGGTTGCTTCGGAAATCCGCCGAGCACCGGGGGCGCGTCGCACGCCCGGCGAAGCAGATCGAGGTGCCCGCGGCTGCCGACGCGGTTGCAGATGAGTCCCGCGACCTCGAGCGCGGGATCGAAGCGCGCGAAGCCTTGCGCCATGGCGGCCACACTGCGTGCCATCCCCGACGCGTCGACGACGAGCAGGACCGGCGCGCCGAGCCACTTGGCGATTTCCGCGGTCGACCCCTCTTCGCCGGTCGGCGACGCGCCGTCGAAAAGGCCCATCACCCCTTCAATGATGGCGATGTCCGCATCTTCGCTGCCGCGGCGGAACGTGGCGAGCACGGCGGCGCGCCCCATCATCCAGCCGTCGAGATTGTGACAAGGTCGCCCTGCGGCACGCGTGTGGTAGGTCGGATCGAGGTAATCGGGACCGCACTTGAAGACCGCGACCTTGAGCCCCTCGGCGGCGAGGGCACGTACCAGCGCCACCACCACCGTCGTCTTACCGACGCCGCTGCTCGTGCCGGCAATGACGATGCGCGGCGTCATCCTTGGGGTACCCATCAGAAGTCGATCCCTGGCGCCGCGGAGATGCCTTTTTCGAAGGGGTGTTTGATCGATTGCATCTCCGTCACGAGATCGGCCATTTCCACCAGCTCCGAGGGCGCATTGCGGCCGGTGATGACGACGTGCACGTGCTCGGGCCGGGCGCGCAGCACGGCGAGAATGTCCTCCAGGGCGACGAAGTCGTAATTGATGACGAACGTCAGCTCGTCGAGCACGACGATGGAATGCTCCCCGGCCGCGATGATCGCGGCGGCTTTTTGCCAAGCCGCGCGCGCCGCCTCTTTGTCGCGCGAGAGGTCATCGCTCTCCCAGGTGAAGCCGCGCCCCATGATGAGGAAGGTGAGCTCGGGGAGCTTTTCCGCGAAGCTCCCCTCCCCTGTCTTCCATTTGCCCTTGATGAACTGGATCATCGCGACCTTGAGACCGCGCCCGAGAGCGCGAAAGACGATCCCGAGCGCGGCCGTCGTTTTGCCCTTGCCCTTGCCGGTATAGACGATCAAAAGCCCGCGCTGCTTGTCGCTCATGCACGCTCCATGGTCGCCTTACGATAGCCATGCGAAAATGTAGGGTCGTAGAGACGCGAGTCTGCGAAATCCGTCGCTGTCAGGACCCGCCCCACCAAAATGATGGCTTGCGAGGTGATCTTCGCTTCGCGCACCTTGGCGAAGACGTCGGCCAGCGTTCCGCGCACGATCACCTGGTCCGGCCAGCTGGCGCGGTGGATGACGAACGCCGGGCAATCTTCCCCGTAGATGGGGGCAAGCTCGCGCGCGACCCTGCCCAGCAAGGTGATGCTGAGGAAAAAAACGAGGGTGGCGCGATGGCGCGCCAAGTCGGCGAGCTTCTCCCCATCCGGCATGGGGGTGCGCCCCTCGGCGCGGGTCAAGATGATCGTCTGCGAAAGCTCGGGCAGCGTGAGCTCGCGGCCGACGGCGGCAGCCGCAGCGCTGAAAGACGACACACCGGGCACGATCTCGTAGGCGATGCCGAGCGCTTCGAACCTTCGCATCTGTTCGGCGGTGGAACCGAAGATGAGCGGATCGCCGGTGTGCACGCGGGCCACGTCGTGGTCCGCGTCACGGGCGGCAACGATGATATCGACGATCTGATCTAGCGTCATCCCCGACGAGTCGAGGACCTTGGCGTCGGGGCGGGCATGGGCGATCACCTCCACCGGCACCAGCGAGCCCGTGTAGAGAACGACCGGGCAACGCGCGATGAGCTCCGCCCCCCGAAGCGTGAGCAGCTTGGGATCGCCGGGACCTGCGCCAATGATATAGACACGCACCTTTACCTCACGAGCACCGAAGAACGGTGTCCTGTACGACGCGCCACACCGCGATGGGCATCTCGCCGAGCCAGCGCGCGTCGATGACGCCGGTGGGCGGTTCGTCGTCCCCTTCGTCAGTCCCGGTCACGAGCCGCCACAGTCGCTCGCTGACCGAGCCGGTGCGACGGATTACGAAACAAGCCGCCAAGCGCTCGGCCAGCGCTTCGCCCTCGAGCTCGATGGCGAGGCTGGTCGCGCCGAGTGGAATCGACGCACCCGCGAGGAGCGGCAAAAACGGGCGTTTTTGCGCATCGATTTCCGCGGGTGGCTCGACGCCGAGCGCGCGGAAATCGCAGGGCTCTTTGGTATTGCCGACCAGGAAATAGCGGCCCTCGGTTTCGGCGAGGAGGGCGCCGGCGAGTCGTCCCACGCGCGCCACTATTCCTCCTCCGCCGTGAGCGCCGGTGGCACGTCGACCTCTTCGCGCGGCAAGACCAGCGAATAGCCGGGGCGCTGACCGTCGCGCACCGTTCCATCCCATTCGTACTTGTTGGTATAGCCGCGCGGCGTGACCATGTACCCCTCGTAGACGAAGGTCTGGCTCGAGCCGACGAGCACGGTGGTGAGCATGCCAATCTCGTATTCCAAGAAGTGATCGACGTCGGTGAGAACGGCGTGCTGGAGCTTGCGATAAGCGCTCTTCACGAGCGCCACCGGCGTCGTCCCTTCCCGATATTTGCGGATGATGGCCTGTGCTTCGACGATCTGGCGCGTGCGCCTTCCGCTGGCGGGGTTGTAGAGTCCGATCACGAAGTCGGCCGCGGCCGCGGCGTCGATACGGCGCGCGATGACGGGCCAGGGCGTGAGCAGATCGGACAGCGAGATCGAGCAGAAGTCGTGCACGAGAGGTGCCCCCACGAGCGACGAACAGGAGTTGAGCGCCGTCATCCCGGGGATGATGCGAAGCTCCGGCGATTCGCCGCGCTTCCAACCCATCTCCTTCAAAACCTGGAAAACGAGACCCGCCATGCCGTAGACGCCGGGATCCCCCGACGAAATGAGGGCAACCTTGCCGCCGCTCTTGGCGCGCTCCACCGCCGCGCGGGCCCGGTCGATCTCCTCCGTCATTCCGGTCTTGATGATTTCCTTGCCGTCCAAGAGGTGGCGAACGAGCTTGATGTACGTGGTGTAGCCCACGACGAGCTCGGCATCGGCGATGGCGCGCAGCGCCGCGGGCGTGGCGTGGGCTTCCGCACCGGGGCCGATGCCGACGACGTAAAGGATGCCGACCGGCTCAACCATGACCGCGCTCCTCGCTGGGGCGCGCGTTTTCCGCGCCGATGGGGGGTGCCATTTGGCAACTTTCGGATTGCCGTTTGGCAAAGGGGATGCGCGCCACCGCGAGGGTCATCGATCGCCCCGCACCCGGTTCGGTGTAGATGCGCTTGGGGACGACGAGCTCGGTGGCCCCCGCGGCGAGAAGCGCCGACGGTTCGGCTACACCGGGCGTCCCCACGTGCTTTTTGACGATGTCGGAGGGGTTTTGCGTGCCCTCCACGCGTTCGAGCTGCTCGGCGGTGTAAACGATGAGAGGCCAGCCGTACTTTTCGGTCAGGTGCCCAAACGCCACCTCGTCCTTCTTTTTATCGATCGAAGCGATGGCTTTGACCGATTTCGGCGAAAGATGGTGCTGGGCGAGAAGCTCGAGGACGCCCCGCTCGACCATGTCCGTCGATGCGCCCCTGTCACACCCCAGGCCGAGCACGAGGCTCTTCGGCCGATAGATGACGGCGTTGTTCCAGCACTCGGGATGGCTCTCCTTGATCTCGCGGTCGGTGGCGATGAGCAGGATCTCGAAGGCGTGCGGATCGACGCCGTTGAGGGATGGCGCGTACGCGACTCCCTCCGGCAGCGGTTTGTCCGCCGGCCAAAAGCCGGGCTCACCGGCCTCCTGCACGAAGAGGACCGGTGTCGCATTGACGACAGCGGCGCATCCACGCGTCACGTTGCGATCCATGTCGTCGAGGGTCCAGCCGAAATCGCGGCCCAGGATGTCGACGGTGAGCGTGCCGATGGCGTCCGACGCCGTTGTGACGACCGAAGTCGCGCCGAGCGCGCGCGCCACGCGATCGGTGAGCAAGTTGCCGCGCCCCACGTGCCCGGACAGGACGCAGATGGCGAATCGCGCGGCATCGTCGACGCAGACCACCGCCGGGTCGACCTTTTTGTTCTTGAGGAACGGCGCCACCATCCGCACCACCGCGCCGACGCTGATGATGAATACGTGACAGTCGTAGGCGGTGAATGCATCGGCCAGCATCGGACCCATGGGGAGGGGCAGCGGGCGCGCGCCGCTCGGCGCTCCGCTGAAGAGCTTCTCGGAAACGTACAGATGGGCACCGGCAAGGTCGGGCAGGAGCCGGCGGGCGATGTCGATTCCATGGCGGGTGATGGCGTAGACGGCAAAAGGCTGGCGCAGGGTGGTCATGTTCCAAGCTCCGGAGCCAGCGCGCGCTCGGCGAAAGGGACGTCCCCGACGAGGACGCCGCTGCGCTCTTTCTTGGCGACGATGATCATGGCGAAGCAGTCGCCGTGCTCGTCTCTTACGTCGCGCACGTCGCGCACGATGCGCTCTTCGGCCATCGTCGCCTTGGAGACGTAGACGGCCTTGTCGGCGAGACCCGCGCGCTCGAGGGCCTCGATGACGCGCGGCATCTCCGAGCCGATTTTCATTAAGATCGTCGTGTCGAACGTGGCGAAGATACGCGACAGATCGGCAGCGCCGTAGTTGGCGGGGACGATGGCGACGCACTCTTGTCCGTCGGCAATGGGAATCCCGGTGACGGCCGGGACAGCCGCGATCGAGGACACGCCGGGAACGATCTCGATCCGCACCCCGGGCCAGCGCTGGGGCGCTTCACGGCGGAGGTAGATGAAGGTGCTGTAGAGCGAGGCGTCTCCCTCGGTGACGAATGCAACCGAAGCGCCGCCGCGGAGCCGCTCGCCGATCGCGGCCAGCGCGAGATCCCACGCTGGACGCAGTCGATCGGGGTCCTTGGACATCGGAAAGGTCAAGAACAAGCGCTCCTGGCCGGCCCGCTCGCCGATGACCGGCTTGATGATCTTCCACGCCATCGACGCGCCGTAATCCGAGCTGCGCGGCAGGGCGAGTACGTCGGCGCGCTTCAGCGTCTCGACCGCGCGCAAGGTGAGCAGGTCGGGGGCCCCCGGACCGACGCCTACGCCGTAGAGCGTTCCGTACGTCACGCGGGATCTCCGGGCGAGGGCCGAGCCTCGCCGGGCAACGGCTTCTCTACGGCGAAGATCTGAATGGGGTTCAGCGCTTCGTACCGCATGTAGCGCGCGAGCGGTTCCGCGCGCGACACCTGCAGAAGCGTGACTTCGGGCACGAGGTCGCGACGGCGGAAGGCCTGGTACGCCTCGGCTGCATTTTCGAGGGTGATCGCGTTGGCGACGAGCCGGCCTCCCGGTTTCAACCGTTCCAACGCGACGGCGATGATCTCTTCCATGCTTCCCTTGCTGCCTCCGATGAAGACGGCATCGGGCGCATCGAGATCGGCGAGCGCTTCCGGCGCGCGCCCGGCAATGATGCGCACGTTGTCGACCGCGTGCGCGCGCATGTTTTCGCGGCAGATCTCGACGCCCTCGGGATCGACCTCGATGGCGTAGACCCGTCCTTCGTAGGCCAAAAGGGCGGCTTCGATGGCCACCGAGCCCGACCCTGCGCCGACGTCCCACACCACGCTGTCCGGACGAATCCCCAGCGCCGCCAGCGACAAGAGCCGCACTTCGCGCTTGGTGATGAGCCCTTTCTTCGGCATCCGCTTGGCGAACGCATCCTCGTGCAAGAACGTGATCGCCGGCGGCCGGCGCCAGGTGGCATCGCGGCGCACGAGCAAGAGGACGTTGAGCGCGCCCACGTCGGTCGTGGCCGCGAGCTCGTCGAGCGTCAGCTTGCGCACGCGTTCACCGGGACCGGCGAGATTTTCGCACACCCAGGCATCGAAACCGGTTTCATCGTGCTCGAGCAGGTACGCGGCGAGCCGAGAGGGCGAATTCTCGGCGTCGGTGAAAACCGCCACCTTGGCGAGGCGCGAAAGGCGCGTGAGAAATCCCTCGCGCGGTCGCGCGTGGAGCGAGATGACCGCGGCGTCCTCGGCTGCGATACCTGCGCGCGCGAACGCCCATTGAGCGGAGCTCGGCTGTGGAATGACTTCGACGTGGTCCGCGCCACACTTGGCCACCACCAGCGAGCCAATGCCGAAGAACATGGGGTCACCGGAAGCGAGCACGCACACGTTCGCTTCCGCGCTGTGTTCGGCGATTCGCTCCAGCGCTTTGCCGATGCCGGTTTTCAACACGATACGCTCGCCCTCGAACTCAGGGAAAAAAGCGAGCTGTCGCTCGCCGCCGGCGAGCACGCGCGCGCTGGCGATGGCGTTCATCGCACGGCTGGAAAGCCCTTTGCAGCCGTCCTCGCCGATGCCGATGACGGTGATGGCGCGGCGGCGGTTCACGACGCCTCCGCGGACAAGAGGAGGAGCGCGTGAAGGATGGCGACGGCGATGGGGCTTCCCCCCTTGCGTCCCTCGGTCACGATGAACGGCACGGGCAGGCCGAGGGCCGCCGCTTTCGACTCCGCCGCCGAAACGAATCCCACCGGCACACCGATGACGAGCGCAGGGCGCGCCTCTTGCTCGCGCACCAGGCGCACCACCTCGAGCAGCGCCGTCGGCGCATTGCCGATAGCGACGATGGATCCGTCGAGCTTGCCGAGACGATGCGCCTTCTGCATGGCCTCGATGGCGCGCGTCGAGTTGTTGGCTTTGGCCGAGGCGATGACGTCGTCGTCGCTGATGTAGTTCACCACCGCGCAGCCGTAGGCGCGCAGCCGATCGGCGTTGAGCCCCGCTTCGATCATGCGCACGTCGACGAGCACCGTGGCCCCCGAGCGGAGGGCCCGGACCCCGGCCGCGATCGCCTGCGGGTGGAGACGCACCAGCGACTTGAACTCGAAGTCGGCGGTGGCGTGGATGATGCGCCGCACCACCTGCCACTCCGGCGGCGCGTAACCGTGAGCCCCCGCTTCATCGTCGATGATGGCGAAGCTCTTGTCCTCGATCCCCCGCCCGAGGCTCGTCATCTGCCGCATGTCGTTCATCGGTCGGCGCTCCTCTCTCGATTCACGGCGCGGCGGCCGTCGCTTCGCTCGGGTACATCCCCAAAAGCGCGCCGTTGAAGTCCACCAGGCGGACGTGGATATCGAGACCCCCGCCCGCGTGCCGCGAAGTGTGCTCCGCTACGCGCCGGCACACGAGCGATGTAATGCCCGTAAGGCCGGCCGCCGCGCAGAGCTCGAGGACATGGCGCGCCGTGTTGGCAGCCAAGATCTGATCGTAGAGCTCGCTCGACGCTCCCAGCTCCGTCGCCAGATCGGCGAGGAGCTTCATGTTCACTTCCGAACCCGCGGCGTGCGTCATCATCTTGCCGTCGGCCATTTTGGAGAGCTTGCCCATCATGCCCACGATGTGCACGAGGCGGATCTTGCGCCGGGCAGCGTGCTTCACTCCCACGCCGATGAAGTCGCCCACCTGAATGAACGCCTCCTCGCTCCGGAGGTGGGGGAGCAGCGCCATGGCGTAAGCTTCCGATTTGCCGCCGGTGGTGAAGACCAGCTCGTCCATCCCGCGCGCACTCGCCACGTCGATGGCTTGGACGACGCTCGCCTTGTACGCCGCCGTCGAATACGGCTTGACGATGCCGGTCGTGCCGAGGATCGAAATGCCACCGAGAAGTCCCAGACGGGCGTTGGTCGTCTGGGTGGCCATCTCCTCGCCGCGCGGCACGCTCACCGTGACCACCGCGCCTCTCCAGGCGCTGCCGCGGATCTCCTCTTCCACCATTTCCGTGATGTTGCGGCGTGGAACCGGATTCACCGCCGGCGCACCCACCTCCAGCCCGAGCCCCGGTTTGGTCACCATCGCCACGCCCTGGCCGCCGCGGATGGTGATGCCCGGCTCGCTGGCCAGCTCCACTTCCGCCGTGAGCTCGGCGCCATGCGTGCAATCGGGGTCGTCGCCCGCGTCTTTGATCACGCTGCACGTGGCGCGCGCGCCGACCAGCTCGCACCGCTTCAAGGGGAAGGTCACCTTCTGGCCGTTGGGGAGCGTCGTTTCGATCTCGCCCAGGGTGGTGCCGGAGACGAGGCAGCGCGCTGCCGCCTTGGCGGCGGCGGCGGCGCAGGCACCGGTCGTGTACCCGGTGCGCAGCCCACGTTTTTTCTGCCCCTTGCTTTCGGCCTCCATCAATCACTTCGCATCTCCTCCGGCGGAGATGTCCACCTTCTTGACCGGAACGTTGAAGAAGCTCTCGATGGCCAGCTGCGACTCGGCGAGACCAGCGAGAGTGAGCGCGTTCGCGAAGGGGTACAGCAACGCGCCGTCGCCGGCTAGGTACACCCGCTCGGGGGTGGCCGATCGTCGTAAGTCCTCGAAATGCGTGAGCCCGGCGAAGATACGCTCGGGATGATGCACGGGCGGAAGGGTCCCGAAACGGATATCGCGAAGATCCCCGCGGGGGCCCGCTTTCTCCGCGCGCTGCCGGACGAACGCGTCAGAAACGAAATCGTCGGCCGACGACGATAGCCAGAGCAACGTGGTTCGCGCGAGACGGTCGGCAAACGCGGCCCCCGCGAGCAGACCGAGGGCAGCCGTAATGCCGGTATCGGTCGCAACGACCCACGTCGATGTTGCGCCGCTCGCCGGCGCTGGCAGGAACTTCCCCCACGGCCCACTGAACTTCATCGTCGATCCGACCTCGAGCTGGTGCAGGTAGTTCGAGCAGACACCTCCGTCGATGCGGCGCGCGATGAGCTCGAAATGCGTCTGGTCGGCATCGGACGAAGCGATCGAATAGGCACGTTTGGCCAGCTTGCCCGACGCGAGCACCATACCGGTATCGATGATGATGTACTGCCCGCCGACGAAGCCGAGCGCGGCGGGATCGGTCATCGCGAATTCGAGCCGCCGTGCCCGCGGGCCCACGGTTTCGGCGGCGATGAGCTGCGCTGATTTGGGAATGGCCATGACGTCACCCCGCCGGATAAATCTCGTGGACGAAGTCGTGCATTTCCTCGAGCTCCCGATAAAAACGGGTCAGGTTGTCGGCCTGGTTTTGCAGGTCGAGCTCGGTCTTCTTGCTCAGAATGACGAGCGAACGAAGATAGGGGAGCTTGGGGTCGTCGTTCGACGTGGTGGCCACCTTGTGCTCGAGCTCGGCCAGCGACGCCGCAAAAAGGCGGTGCATGCTGGCAAAGTCGCGCGCCTCGCAGAGGGACTGGATCGGTCCCGGGCGCGTGGCTGCGTCCCCCAGCTCGGCGATCTCGTGCTGCCTTTCCGCTTCGTCCTCGCGGCCGAGGATGCGCATGAGTCCCAAGCGAAGGGCGGCGATCTCGTGACAAGCCATGGTGGCGTTCCTTTCTTCTCGGTCGTTCTGCTTACTGCATGATGTTGTCGACGAGCCGCGCGACGATGCGGTCGCCGACCAGGTGATCGTCGACGAGTGAGGCGGCATCGGAGTGATCGACGCCGCGGTACCAAACGCCGTCGGGGTAGACGACGAGGGTGGGCCCCTCGCCGCAGCGCCCCATGCAGCCGGTGCGCGTGACGCGCACGTCGGCCGCGATCCCCGCCTGCTTGATGAGACGCCGCAGCTCGTCGATGAGCGACAAGCTGCCGCGCTCCGCGCAGTCGACGTTGCCGCACACGAGGACGTGTTTGCGCAACCGCGGATGGGCGTGCACGTGCGGCGCAGCCTGGGTGTGCGTGAAGCTGTGCCGGAGGCTCCACAAGAGGGCGCGCATGCCTCCCACTTGTTCCGCCAAGCCAGGCAGCTTCGCGCGGTATTGGCAGCTGTCGCAAGGGAGCGGCGCCCCTTCCCCCACCGCTTGGCGCACGCGCTCGTCCATCAACGCGAAGAGGTTCGGGTGCGCGCCGAGATGTGGACCGCGCACGGTCTTGATCCAGGGATAACGCGCCGCAAAACGGCGCAGCTGATCGTCGAGCTTCGTGACCAGCGAACCAGCAAAGAGCAGGACCGGCGCCACGACGATTCGCTCTGGACGCGCGCGGGCCAGCGATTCCAAAGCGTCGTCCACCTTGGGCCCCGTTATCCCCATGAACGCCGGATCGACGCGACCAAACCCGCGTCCCTCTGCGAAGAGCCGGACCAGCTTGCAGAAGTCGCCGTTGGCGTCGGGATCGCTCGAACCTCGCCCCACCGCGAGGACCGCGGTCTTCGCGCGCTCGGCGGCGGAGAGCGCTGATGCCGATTCGGCGCGCTCGGCGAGGACGTCCGTCAAGAGTGGGTGTACGCCGAGAGGGCGGGCCGCCAAGAACGACACCGAGGGGAATTTCTGCCGCGCGGCGGCGAGCGCCAGCGGAAGATCATTTTTCACGTGGCCGGCGCCGAAGAGCATGAGCGGCATCACGAGAACGTTCGACGCCCGCTCGCCGACGCGGCTCAAGGTGGCGGCGAGCGACGGCTCGGCGAGCTCGAGGTAACCGTGGGTGACGTCGCGATCGGGTTCGCGCGCCGCGAACGCGGCCACGAACGTCTCGAACTCCGCGTTGGCCGCCGGATCGCGGCTACCGTGCCCGACGACGACGAGCGCGCCGCGCTCGGCGGAGGCGCCCCTGGAAAGCACGGGCAACGACGGTGACGCGCTCACGCGTCCTCCCGCGGCATGACCTTGGGCGCCAGGCCCACCACGCGAAAAAGCGCGGGGCCCCCTTGGGGGTCGTCCAAACGGCGCACGCGCACGCCGAGCGAAACCTGGAGCGCCTCCGTCGTCAGCACGTCGCCCGGTGCCCCGTCGAACATGGCGCGACCGTCCCCCAGGATCATCACCCGCTCGCAGAGCGCGGCCAGCTCGAGGTCGTGCGTCGCCAGCACCACTGCTTGATCGCGGAGCCGCAGCAGACGCTCGTGCAAAACGGCGCGGCGGGCCGGATCGAGATGGCTCGTTGGCTCATCGAGCAACAAGAGGGCCGGCTCCGCCACCAGCGCGCGGGCGATGACGGCGCGCTGCCATTCGCCGCCCGAAAGCGTGGAGCACGGGCGATCGGCGAGCTCGGTGAGACCCTCATCGGCGAGCACCCGCGCTACGTGCGCCGCTTGCGGCGTGCTCAGCGGCCCGTCCGTACCGAGCCCCAGCGCCACCACCTGCCGCACCGTGAAGTGCACCGGGGCTTCGGCCTGCAAAACGTAGCCCACGACGCGGCAGCGCGCGCCCCCTTTGGGTAGCGACGTCCCGCGCCAGCGAAGCTCTCCCTCGAGCGGCGCGGCGAGCCCCGCCAGCACGCGCAGCAACGTCGTTTTGCCCGATCCGTTGGAGCCGAGAAGAGCGAGCCGCTCCCCCGGTCGCACCGCGAGATTGATGTCGCGCAGCACCGGGCGCCCGTTCCACCCCACGGCGATTCCCGACGCGCGCACGACGTCCTCGACGATGATGCGCTCCGCCGCCACCGCGCTCATGTGCTCACCCTCCGCAAGAGGCTGAGGAAAAACGGCCCGCCGAGCCCGGCGGTCACGAGACCGACCGGCAGCTCACGCGGCGCGAACGCCGTGCGCGCCACCGTGTCGGCACCCATCACCAGCGCCGCCCCGAGCAACACCGTGGCCGGCAACATCGCACGGTGCGGCGCGCCGACGAGCCTTCGCGCAGCATGCGGCGCGATGAGCCCCACGAAACCCACCAGCCCCCCGACGGCCACCGCGCTCGCCGTCAGCGCGACCGCCCACACGAGGACGTAACGCTGGGTGACCGGCACGTCGACGCCGAGGGACGTCGCCACGTCGTCCCCCATCGTCAAGCGATCGAGCCTTTCTGCGCGCGACACGAGCCAAGAAAATGAGAGAACGAGCAACACGGCGGGCACGGCGAGCAGCGACACGCGCGGCGTCCCCATGCCGCCGAAGAGCCAAAACGACATCGATCGGAGGAGCCTGTCCTCGGGTGCGAGGATGAGCAAAAGGCCCGTCAAGCTGGTGAGCAGCGAGCTCAGCGTCACCCCCGCGAGCAAGAGGCGCGTCCGATCGTAGGGCGCACCGGCGAGCCCCCGCACGAGCAGCGCCGTCGCCCCCGCGCCGAACGCGGCGAGCAACCCGGGCGGCACGGCCGGCAGAAGGAGCAGCGAAACGACGGCACCCACCGACGCGCCTCCCGACAGACCGAGCACGTACGGATCGGCGAGATCATTGCGCAGCAACGTCTGCATCACGGCGCCCGCCAGACCGAGCGACGCGCCCACCAACGCGGCCAGCCCCACGCGGGGCGCACGAAGGCTCGCCACGATGACATCGCCGTCGACGAGACGCTGCACCGCATGCCAGGGCGCCATCCAGCCCGCGGGTCCCGCGGAAAGCCCCACGCTCGCCGCGGCGAGACAGAGCAGAGAAAGGGCGAGGGTCGAGCGGCTCACGTCGGTCCCGTCCCGGTGAGCGCCGAGCGCAGCACGGTCGCAGCCTCCCCGGTTTTCAAACCCCCGAGCGAATAGCGGAGCGGCATCACCGTCACCGGCAGCGCGCGCAGCGCTTCGATTCCTCGCAGCGCGGCGATCTTCCCGCTGACATCGGCCGAGCCACCCTCGCCATACGCGTGCACGACGATGAGCTCTGGCTTACGCAGAAGCACCTCCTCCCAGCTGACGTGGGTGTACGCGGCATCCACGTCGCCGAAGACGTTGCGCCCCCCGACCCGGCCGATGAGATCGGAAAGCACCGTCCGTCGACCCGCCGTGAACGGAGGGTCGCAGCAGTCGTAGACGAACACGCGCCTCGGTTCGCGCGCGGGAGCCGGAGCGCCGACGTGGGCCGCGAGATCGGCCAGAAGGCGCTCCCCTTCGCTCTCCTTTTTCAGACGGCGCGCCACCTCGCGGATGAGCGTCTCCACGTCGCTCACCGACGAAAGCGCCGGCAGATAGACGCTCTTTCCGTGCCGTTCGAGGCTCGCCACGATGTCCGGGCTCTTCAGCTTCACGATCTGGAGCCCGAGCACGAAATCGGGCTGGGCGGTCAACAACATCTCGAGCTCACCCGCGCCCTCGCTCGGCGACGGGCCTGCCACCCTCGGAACCCCCGCCGTCGCGGCGCGTAGCTCGTCGCTCGCGTCGACGAGATCGGCCATCCCCACGAGCCGCGACACGGCCCCGAGCGCTACGATCAGCTCCGTTGTCACGTCGTGCAGACTGACGACGCGCAGCTGCGCCGATCCCCTTCCCTGCTCCTTCGGCCCTCGGCACCCCGCGACGACGAGCGTCGCAGAGAGCGCCAGTGCCGCCAGCAACTTGCTTGCCGCGAGCGGCCTGCTTACAGCGAGGAGAAAGCGCTTCATGGGACTATCCGTACGGGAAGTACGGCCGAGGCGGGGCCCCGCGCCGGTGACGGAACGGCGAGGCCCCCGGTCACAAAGTGAACTGCAAGCCAGCCGAGCTGGCTTCTAATGACAATAATTTTGGCCCCGCGGAATCGTCACACTCCAGGGATAACGGCCGATGTTGTCGAACTGGCGGACGATGGTCTTGGTGACGGTGTCGATGACGACGACGCGGTTGGCGCTGCTCACTGCCGCCACGATGAATTTGCCATCGGCGGTCGTCGACGCCGTTTCCGTATTTCCGCCCACGGGGATGTTCTTCACGACCTGCCTCACGTCGGTGTCGACCACGGCGATTTCGCTGCGAACACGATTCATGACGAAGGCGAGCCCCGGCGCGAGTGGGGAATAATTGACACCGTACGACTCGGAGTCGGCGCCGGGCGCGCTGCCGCCCATGGAGGCTTGGCCGGGTCGGATGAGCGAGACGGTTTCGTCACCGAAGTTCGGCACGACGTGATGCGTGACCGAAGCAAACGGGTGCTCGGCGTACACAATCCACGGTTTGGCGCCGACCTTGAGCTCGCCCACCTTGCTGCGGCTGACGGTGTCGTACACGAGCACCCGCCCCGTCGCTGCGTGCGCTCCGTAGAGCACGCCGCTCGCGTCGATCTGCACGTCGGCAAAGCCCCCCTCGTCCTCCGCCTCGGTGGGATGAGGCGAACCCTGGAACCCATCGAGCACGATCTCGCCGTCGATGGTGAGCGAGCTCATCTCGATGCGCGTGATGTGGTGCGCGCCGATGTTGGCAACGTAGGCGTAGATGCCGTCGGGCGCGAAGCGGACGAAGTGCGGCACCGAGAAACCGGTCAGGCGCTTGACCTCGGTGTCGGTCGAGGTGTCGATGAACGACACCGCGTTCGTGGCTTCGTTGACGACAGCGAGGTACTTGCCGTCGCGGCTCAGCGCGAGGTGGGTCGGCTCGTCACCGAGCCTCACGCGCTTTTGGATCTTGAGCGCGCGCGTGTCGAAAATGACGGTCTCGTTGGTGCCGGACGAGTCGACGTAACCCTTGGTGAAGTCGGCATTGAGCTCGGCCATGTGGTTGTTGACTCCCAGCGTGTCGAGCACGCCGAGGACCTCCATCTTGTTGAGGTCGATGACGGTGACGTCACCCGAGTCGCGGCCGACGATGTACGCGCGGTTCTCGAGATCGACCGTTCCCGTTCCGGGCGGTCCGCTCGAGTCAGCCGGCGCTGCTCCGCATCCGAGCGCGCCCAGCGCGAAGAGGCCCGCCGTTCGTCCCACCCAACATCCAACCCGACTGCCCATTGCAATCCGCATGCGATTCTCCTTTGAGGCGCGTCCGAGCGCGCGTCGAAAACTTCGGCCATTCACTACGGAAACCTTCTCTCCGCGCGGAAAGAGGGTTGAAGTGAGGCCGCTACGGACCGCCCGACGAACCCTTCCGTGTCCACGCGGAAGCCCTGTCGCGCCTTCGGGTAGGTCTCCTGGCTCACGGGTTCAGGAGGTTCGCACCTCCAGCGCTGCTTCTACCTTCCCTGGCGCGTGCGCCAAGTGGCAGTCGAAGCAGCTTCCCATCTACAGTGGCGGGACCGCGCCGGACTTGGACCGGCTTCCCTTTTATGCCCTGGCAGGGCACCCGAAGCGTTGATCTCGATTCGTAATTCGAGAGAATCGAATACGTCGAAGCGAAACTTGTCGTCAAGCTATTTCGCGGACGCGGGAGGCGTCGTGCTACGGCGCGGCTGCGGCCTCTTCGAAAACATCGCCGTCGGCGAGCCGCAATACCTCGTGGCCGAGCTCGCGAGCGCGCTCTCGCGGCGCATCGGCAAAGCGAGCACGGAACTTCGCGCTAGGGCGGAGGGTGATCGCTTGCCCCGTCGACTTGCGGCGATACGTCGTCTCGACGTCGTCGACGCTGCTATCGACCAAGCTGAGATTGAGCTTCCCCACGCTGGCACCGGTCGCTGCCGCCGCCCCGTCGGCGATGCACGAATACATCACTTGCCTCGGCGTGTGGTGGGTGATCTCCAGATCGAAGCTTCCCGGCGCCAGACCGAGCTTGGCGAGAGCGTGGCGACCCATGCGATACCCGGCCACCGCCCAAGGTCCCGGCGCTCCGTGAATCGTCGCCACGCGATCGAGCTCCTCGTCCTCCCGAGCCGCAGAAGACGACGGCGTCGCCGATGAAGCCGAGGACGGCGCGCGCGGCACCGGGGCGCAGGCAAGGGCGGCCGCGGCGAGGCCAACTGCCAGAGCCGCCTTCAACGTGCCGTCCGCCGCCGTTTCACGGCGCGCCGCGGCTTAGCGTGGGAAACCGCGGGAGGATGGGGGTGATCGTGCGGATGGGGATGATCGTGGTCGAGGAGAGCCGATCGCCGGCCCGTCGAACCGAGTCCCAGCGTCTCTTCCGCCACGTACTCTGCGCCCCCCTGCAACACGCCGCGCGTGGCCAGCATCCGTCCCGCCGCCGCCTTGAGCTCGTCCGAGCGACCGCGCATGACCACCACTTCCAGACAATGCTCACGATCGAGGTGCACGTGCATCGTCGAGCGCACCTGATCGCCGAGGTCATGCTGCAGCGCGGTGAGCTTCTCCGAAAGCTCACGCACGTGGTGGTTGTAGACCAAGGTCACGGCGGCGAACGCACGCACCCGATCCTGCAAGGAAGTGCGCCCCACTTCGGCCCGCGCCAGATCGCGCAAAAACTCGGACCGGTTGCAACCGCGCGCTTCGGCCAGCTTGTCGATTTGGGCGACGAGGCTCGTCTCCATCGCGACGCCGAAACGCACGAGGTTGTCCTTCGTCATGAGAGGGAGCCTAGCCGAAGCATCGCCCTTTCGCGCGCCGAAAGCCGCCCTACGTTGCCAATCGGGTCTCGATGCGGGGATCGGGAATGAACCACATCAGCGCGACCAAAACGTAGATGGCGTCGGCGATCCACTGGTGGACGAACGCCAAGGGGATCGCGCACGCGTAGAGACCCGCCGAGGCCAAACCCTTCCAATCTTTGCCTACGCGGGCCAGCTTGGAGTCCTTGCCCTCCGAGGCAATGATGGTCCGCTCCAA
>Ga0193706_1000040_pt1 | contig 132631 bp, 107 predicted proteins | sample U3c1metaG_FD_160130 | JGI IMG/M metagenome (GOLD analysis project Ga0193706, IMG submission 160130) | Soil microbial communities from a riparian zone of the East river system, Colorado, United States - U3c1 | ecosystem: Environmental > Terrestrial > Soil > Riparian zone | place: USA: East...
CGGCGAACGGGATGTAGACGAAGGCTGGAAGCTCGATGGGGTGCTTGGAAAAGGCCAAGAATGGAACGGAGAGGTTGTCGCGGGTCTCGAGCCAGTCGTCGGGCAAGTTGGTCTTCGACGCGAAGATGAAGCCCATGACGACACTGGCGATGGTCACCTGCCAAAAGATCTTCCAGCGCCCTTTGAGTCCCCCCGATTTGCGGTGCTTGAGCTTGAGGTAGTCGTCGACGTAGCCGATGACGCCGTAGCCGGCCGTGATGGCCATGGTGGCCAGGATGAAAGGGTTGGTCGGTTCGGCCCACAGGACCGTCGGAACGAGGAGCGAAAGGAGGATGAGCGCTCCCCCCATGGTCGGCGTGCCCGCCTTGCTCAAGTGGCTCTCCGGGCCATCGCTGCGCACCACTTGCCCGATTTGCTTGCGCCGGAGCTCGCGGATGAACCACGGGGCCAAGACGAACGACATGAGCATCGCCGTGATCGTCGCGGCGATGGCGCGAAACGGGATGTAGCGGAGCACGTTGAGAAAGCTCAGCCAGTCGGCGGTGTGGCGCAGCGGGTAGAGCAGCTCGTAGATCACGCCGCACCTCCGCCGCGAGGGACGCGACCGCGAGCCTCTACCAGCGCGCGCACGATCTTCTCGGTCGCCACGCCGCGTGACCCTTTGACGAGGACGACATCACCGGGCAAAACGCGCGAGAGCACGGTGCCGATGGCCTGCTCCGCGTCGAGCGCGAACCACGCCGTTTTTCCGGCGCGCGCGGCTTCGCGCGTCACCCGCTCGGCCTCGCCCCCCACGCTGATCACCTCGGCGACGATGGCGCGCGCCACGATTTGTCCCAGCTTCTCGTGCTCGGCGGTCGACATCGCGCCAAGCTCGCGCATTTCGCCGAGAACGACGACGAGCCGCCGGTTCTCTCGCTTTGCCACGTCGCACGCAGCGCGCAGCGATGCGCCCATCGATGCCGGATTGGCGTTGTAACTGTCGTCGATGACGAGCGTACCGTCGGCGAGTGGCAAGAGAGAGAGGCGCCCGTCATCCTCTTCAGCCAAAGGAGAGAGCGCGGCCTGCACCTCCTCGACACTGGCGGCACGCCCGATGGCCCACTCCGCGACGGCAAGCGATGCCGCGATGGCAAGCGCGCCCGCCTCCCCCAGCAAGGGAGAGTCTACCTCGAGCGTACCGGAGCGCCGCACGATGGAGAGACGGCTGCCCCGCGCTCCTCGCGACTCGACGATCGCGACGCGGTAGTCCGACTTTTCCGCAAATCCAAAAGTGAATGTCGTATTCGCTGATGACCGCGCCAGCTGCGCCACGGCACGGGCGTCGTCGGCATTGGCCACGGCGAGCCCTCCGCTCGGAAGCGCCGCCAAGAGCGCTCCTTTTTCGACCGCGACCTCCTCGATCGAGCCGAGCCCCGCGGTGTGCGCTGCCGCCACCAAGGTGAGCACGCCGGCGTCGGGCATCGTGATGCCGGCCAGACTCGCGATCTCGCCGCGGGCGTTGGTCCCCACTTCGACGACGGCATAGTGATGCGCCTCGTCGAGCCCGAGGAGCGTCATCGGCACGCCGATGTCGTTGTTCAGATTCCCGACCGTGGCATGCACCGTCCCCGGCGCCATCGCGTCGAGCACGCGCGCCAGTACCGATTTGGTCGTCGTCTTGCCGGCGGACCCGGTGATCGCCACCACGATGCGCGGGGGAGCCGCACCGCCCCATCGCGCGCGATGCGCGTGCGAAAGGGCGCCGAGCGCGCGACGGGTGTCATCGACGCGAACCACGGCTGGCTGCGCGCCGCCCGCCCACGGCCCGACGTCGTCCTTCGACACGACCAGCGTGCGCGCGCCAAGTGCCACCGCGCTCGCCAAGAACGCGTGTCCGTCGAACTTGTCTCCCGTGAGCGCCACGAACGCAGCACCGTCACGGATCGCGCGCGAGTCGGTGCAAACGCCGACCGACGGTTCGCCGCTGCAGACGACGCGGCCGCCGGTCGCGCGCGCAATCTCGTCGACGGTGAAGGAGGCGCGGTTCGGCGGAATGGCGGTCGCCATCAGGCATCCCTCCCCGCGCGCTTTCGCCGCGCACCGAGGGCTCGCTTCGCCTCTTCGCGATCGTCGAAGTGGCGCGTCACATCGCCGACGATCTGGTACGTCTCGTGCCCTTTGCCGGCGATCAGCAGCACGTCCCCCGATTTGGCCTGGACGACGGCATCGGCGATCGCCCGCGCCCGGTCGAGTTCGACGACGACGCTGCCCGCACCCGCGAGCCCGGGCACGATCGCGCGCGCAATCGCGGCCGCATCTTCGCTCCGCGCGTTGTCGGTGGTGACGACGGCGACGTCGGCCCACTTCGCCACCGCCCGGCCCATGGGCTCGCGTTTGTTCGGATCGCGATCGCCGCCGCAGCCGAAGATGCAAATCAGCCGCCCTGTCGACCGGAGCGAGTCCAGCAGTCCGAGCACGCGATCGAGAGCGTCCGGCGTGTGCGCATAGTCGACGAGCACCACGATGTCGTCGTCCGGACCGTCGCAACGTTCGAGTCGACCGGGAACGACGATATTCTCGAGCGCCGCTGCAACGCGTTGCAAATCCAATCCCAGTGCGGATGACACGCCGAGACACAAAAGGACGTTGGCGAGGTTGTGCGCCCCGATCAAGTTCGTCTGCACCGCGATGTCGCCGGCGGGCGTGCGCACCATGGCCCGCGTCACCTTGGGCCCCAGCTCGACCTCGAAGGGAACGACGTCCGCCCGCGCGCCTATCTGGCTCGACACGGTGCAGAGCGACGCCGCGCCGCGCGCTTTGGCGATGCGCTCGGCCAGACCACGCCCGAAAGAGTCGTCGATGTCGACGACCGACGCTGCTGGCGCGAAGTCGAAAAAGAGCCGCTCCTTCGCCGCGCCGTACGCTTCCATGGAGCCGTGGAAGTCGAGATGGTCCTGGGTCAGGTTCGTGAACGCCGCCACTCGGACGTGCAGCCCGTCGGCGCGCTTTTGCGCGAGCGCGTGCGACGAAATCTCCATCACCAGGTGCGATGCCCCGCGCTCCACCATGGCCTTGGCCGTGCGCGCGATCTCGTCCGCCTCCGGCGTGGTATGCGGCGCAGCGAGCTCGAGCTCTTCGAAACGGTAGGCGAGGGTTCCCATGATCCCCGGCCGCTTGCCGTTCGCTTCCAGCGCACGGCAAACGAGCATGCTCGTCGTGGTCTTGCCATTGGTCCCGGTGATCCCCACCACGTCGAGCGATCGCGTCGGATCGCCGTACACATGGTGCGCCGCGCGCGCAATCCCAGCACGCACATCGGCGACGGTGAGGATCGGCACGCCGAGCGGCGCCTGCGCGGCCGGCTCGGCCATGACCGCCACCGCGCCGCGCGCGATGGCGTCCGCCACGTAGTTCCAACCGCTCGTCCGCGCCCCGCCGCGCACGGCAAAGAGCTCCCCGGCCTCCACGCGGCGCGAGTCCTGTCGGACGCCGGTCACGACGACGCCCGGATCGCCGCTGAGGCCCACGGCGCCCAGAACGCGGGCGAGCTCCCCGAGCGTGGTGCCGCGCGATGCCGTCACGGAAGTCGGCGTCATGTGGGGGGCTCGAAGAAGAGTGTGACCCGCGACCCCTTGGGCAGGACCGCCCCCACCCCCGGTTCTTGACGCGACAGCGTTCCCGTACCATCGAGCGCCGGCAAGAGCCCGAGATCGAGGGCCGCCTTCGTCGCTTCGCGCAACGACATCCCCTTGAGATCGGGGACGCGTACCGTCCCTTTCGGCGGCGGCGCGTTGGTGGTCGTGATTTCTTTCATCGGCGGCTCGGCCATCTGCGCCTGGCGCATCGACTCGTACATCGCGGCCGCCGGATCGGGAGCGGCGGCGACTTTGGAAATGACCACCGGCGGAGTCCCGCGCGGTATCACCCCCAAGTAGCGCAGACTCATCTCTCCAATTCTTCGAAACGCCGGAGCGGCCACAAATCCTCCCGCGTGAACCAGCGCCGGCTCGTCGAGGACGATGGCCACGGCGATGCGCGGCCGCTCGGCCGGCACGAAACCGATGAACGACGACGTCAGTCGGTCTTCCGAGTATTTTCCCGTGGCAGGATCGGCCTTGTGCGCCGTCGCCGTTTTTCCGGCTACACGAAATCCGGCAATGGCTGCCTCCACGCCGGTCCCCTGCCCTTCGGTGACCGCGACCATCATTTCCGAAAGCGTGCGCGCGACGGCCGCCGGCATGGCCTCGCGGCGCACGTGCGGCACGCCTTCGCGCACCACCGCTCCGGTGCCGTCGGTAACGCGTTTGATCAAGACCGGCTCGAGTAGCCGACCTCCGTTGGCCACCGCTGCGACGCCCATCGCCAGCTGGAGGACCGTCACCCCGATCCCGTAGCCGCGCGACGCGGCGGCCGTTTCCACCTGCACCCACGGTCGCCCTCTCGGACGCAGCACGCCCGAGGCTTCGCCCGGAATCGGGATCTCGGTCGGCTCGCCAAACCCGAAGCGGCGCAGCGCCTCGTAGAGCGGCGTTTCTCCCAGCGTCATGCCGATCTTGGCCGCTCCGATGTTCGACGACAGCGCCAGGATCTGCGTGGGCGTCAGCCACCCGCTGACGTGGCTGTCGTGGAGGACGAAGTTGTCGATGACCATCGTCCCCTCTTCGCAAAAGATGCTCTGCGTGGGAGAGAGGGTCTTGGCGGCGAGCGCAGCGGCCAGCGTGAAAATCTTCATGGTGCTGCCCGGCTCGAAACGGTCGCTGATGGCGCGGTTACGGCGCTTCTCCACTTCACTCGTGCCGTAGTCGTTGGGGTTGTACCCGGGCGAGTTGGAAAGCGCGAGGATCTCCCCCGTGTTCGGCTCGACGACGACGACCGCCCCCCAGTTGGCCTCGTAGGTCCGCACCGCGGCAGCGATCTCTTGATCGGCGGTGTACTGAATGCCTTGATCGATGGTCAGGTAGACGTTGTGGCCGGCCAGTGCCTGCTCGTCTTGAATCCCTTCGCTGAAGAGGAGGCGCCCCGAGCGATCGCGTAGACCGCGCACCTGATCGACGCGCCCTTTCAGCTCCTCGTCGAGCTCGAGCTCGACCCCGTCTTTGCCCTCGCCGTCGGGCGAGACGAAGCCGAGCAAGGGGCCGCCGAGCTCGCGATTGGGATAGAAGCGCTTCCCTTCTCCTTCGATGACCAGACCGCGGATCGGAAGCGGCGCCTTGGGGTCGGCGAGGGCGCGGACGCCTTCCACCTCCTCTTTGTTGATGCGGCGCTTCACCCACGCAAATCGGCGACGCAGGAGGATCCTCCGTTCGAGCTCGGTCGGGTCGACGTCGAGCACCTTGGCCACGCGCATGGCCGCGTCCTTGGCGATGATGAGAGCGCGCCGGTCGTCGGCCCCTCGCAAGAGCTCGACGGCGTCCATGGACACGCTCGGCACTTCGATGCTGACGGCGAGCGCGGTGCCGTTGCGATCGTAGACGCTGCCCCGCTTGGGTACGACGTGCAGCCGCCGCTGGCGCTGCTTTTCCGCCATCTCGCGCCACTCGTCGCCGTCCTCGAGCTGCACGCTGTAGGCGCTCGAGACGATGAGCCCGAGGCCGACGCCCATGAGGCCGCAGAGCAGACCCATGCGCACCTTGATCCAGCGGGCGCGGCGCGGGTCGAGGTTCTGCATCAGCGCTCGGCCCGCGCACCCGAGGAGGTGGACTTGCTTCCGTTGTTGGTCGGCGCCGGCGGCGCCGTTCGCTCTGGACCCACCGCCACGCCGGAGATGGGGATGATGCGATCAGCCTCGGGAGCCTGCATGCCGAGCAGCGTGCGCGCCACGACCTCCACCCGCTGCGGTGTCTCGTAGCTCGCCGCTTCGAGCTCGAGCACGCGCTTCACCTCGCGCAGCTGCGCCTGCTCTCCGCGCGCTTTGCCGAGGGCGTAGCCGAGCTGCACGTTCTTGCCGCGCAGGGCAAGATGCAGGACGAACGCCGTCACCGTGGCCGACACGGCCAGCGTCCACAGGATGAGAAAGGGGCGCTGCGCTCTCACGACGCCACCTTCCTCGCCGCGCGCAGCTTGGCGCTGCGCGAGCGCGGATTTTGCTCGGTCTCGGCGCGTGAAGGCACGACCGGCTTGGTGGTGAGCCGCTGCCACACCAGAGGCTGCAAGAAGGCGCGCTTCACCAGCCGATCCTCGAGGGAGTGAAACGAGATCACCACCATGACCGCCCCCGGCCCGAGCACGCGCGGCGAAACCTCGAGCAGCGCGGTGAGCTCCTCCATCTCGTGGTTGACGGCGATGCGCAGGGCCTGGAACGTGCGCGTGGCAGGATCGACGCCGCCCACCCGCGCCGGTCCCACGGCACGGACCACGGCACGCCGGAGGTCGAGCGTCGTGCGCAGCTCGCCGTGGCGCACGGCCTGCTGGATGCAGCGCGCGATACGGCGCGAGCGGCGCTCTTCGCCGTATTGAAAAATGAGATCGGCGAGTTCGTCGGTCGACAGACGTTCGATGAGCTCGAGGGCCGTCTCCTCGGTTTCCCCCATGCGCATGTCGAGCGGACCCTCGCTGCGAAAGCTCATGCCGCGCCCCGGATCGGTGAGCTGCGGCGAGCTGACGCCGAGATCGGCGATGATGCCGTCCACTTTGGGGGCCCCGAAGGCCGCCAGGTGCTCCTCGATGGCGGAAAACCGCCCGAGCACGAGCCGCGCCGCATCGCCGAAGCGCGCCAGACGTTCCCGCGCCGCCTCGATCGCGCGCCAATCCTGATCGATGCCGATCACCATGGCGCCCGGAGCCGCTTCCAAGATGGACTCGGCGTGCCCGCCTCCGCCGAGCGTGGCGTCGATGTACACCCCGCCGCTTCGCGGAGCGAGCGCCGCGATCACCTCCGCCCCGAGGACGGTGGTGTGTCCGAAGGGCACCGCCTCCGGCGGGGGCATGAAGTCGTCCGGCGTCACGTTCATATCCTCAACTGCTCCGAGACGACCCGCCGAAATTCCACCAGCTCCTGCGGCGTCATCTTTTGGACTTCATCCCATTTCTCCCGCGACCAGAGCTCGACCAGGTTCACCATGCCCGCCCAAAGCACGTCCTTGGACAGGGCGGCATAGTCGCGCAGGGCGTTGGGGACGAGCACCCTGCCCTGCTTATCGATCTCGCACTCGACGGCGGCGGAGATATAGAGTCGACGAAGGCGGATCACGTTGGCGTCGAACTGCGGCTGGGCGGCGATTTTGGCCTCGATTTCTTCCCAGCCCTTCATCGGAACGAGGTGAAGACACGGGTCGAAAGGTGACTTGGTGAGGATGATCCTCGCGTCACCCGTGGCGACGAGGACGTCACGAAACCGGGCCGGCAGGCTCGTGCGGCCCTTGGCGTCGATAGCGTGTTCGAAATGTCCTCGGAACATGTATCCGCTCGGTGCGCCAGGTCGCGGGCGTTTGAGGCACTATTTGCCACTTTATCCCACGAACCACGCTACCCAGCAAGGCAAGCGCCTGTCAATAGGCCCCCTTCTGGCCGGGGCGAACGTGACGCTAGGCATCTATGTTCCCTTTTGGACGTATTTTATCCTCTATAGAGAGAAGCGGCAGAGCCAGCGCGTGTATGCCCGTGACCAGGCCTACTCCCCCCTGCGTCCGGCCCGCTCCCGCTCCCGCTCCCGGTCCCGCCACCCGATTTTCGTCCATCCTGGACGCCCCGACGAACTTGACGAGCACGGCGACAACGCGATCAAGGGTCTGCCTGCCGCGGCGATGCGCATCGTCGCCGAGAGCTTCCGTCGGTGGCGACATCGAGAACTGCCGGCGGTATGGCGTAAGCCCCGACTTCAACGTTCGCGATCGAAAGGCATGGGAATCGGGAGCGGGAGCGGGAGCGGGAGCGGGTCCCATCCAAAGCTGGGTCTGCGTTCGTACGAGCGATACGCTCGGGATCCCGTCAGCTCACACTTTCGACCTGCGGCGGGCCGTCACTTCGATCTCGATGCGCATTCTCGGGTCGGCCAGCCCTGCGGAAATCATCATCGCTGCTGGCCGGATCGTGCCGAAGTATTTGCGCAGAACGGGCCAGCACTCGGAAAATTCGGAGGCGTTGGGCACCACGTAGTTGGCGCGGACGACGTCGCGCAAGCTCGCGCCAGCGTCGGTCAGTGCGGCCTCGATATTGCGAAAGCATTGCTCCGTCTGCTCCGCGATGTCGTTGGAGATGGTCATCGACTTGTAGTCGAAACCGGTCGTGCCCGAGACGAAGACCCACTCCCCGTCGACGACCGCCCGGGAGTAGCCGATCTGCTGCTCGAACGTGGAACCCGAGCTGATCAATCGTCGCGCCATCTTCGCCTCCATGCCTTTTTGCCCGAGTGTACCTTGTCGCGCAAGCGACGGTAGACCTCGCGCACCCCCGCTTCCTCTGGTACGACTCCTCGGCCCATGAGCTCGACCTTCTCTTGGCCGAGGGGGACCACGCCTACCCAGCTCGTCGATCTGCGCCGTGAAGCGGCGGCTCTCTGCAAGCTCGCGCTGCCGCTGATCCTGGTTTACGCGGGGTACAACGTGATGGGGCTGGTGGACACGGTCATCGTGGGGCGGCTCAATGCAGCGGCCCTCGGTGGAGTGGGGATCGGCAACGGTATCTTCAATGCGCTCGCCCTGGTGGGGCTCGGCGCGGTGCTGGGGGTCGATCCCATTGCCGCGCAGGCGATCGGCGCGGGTGACGAAGCAGGCGCGCGCCAGGCGCTGCGCGCGGGGCTGCGCGTAGCGTGGCTGGTGGGCATTCCGATCACCCTCCTGGTGATCGGCACGTCGTTCCTGCTCGCTCCCGCGGGAGTCGACCCCCAGACGGCGCACGATGCCATGTTGTTTTTGCTGGCCCGCCTGACCAATCCGATGAGCTTCGCGCTCTTTGGCGCGTACCGCAGCTTCTTGCAAGTCAAAGGGGTGACGCGCCCGGTGGTGGTCGCCATGGTGATATCGAATCTGACCAACGTGATCGGCAATTTTCTCTTCATCTACGGCGACGCCGGTCTTGTCTCCGTCGGCCTTCCGTCAGTGGGACTGCCGCCGCTCGGCGTCTTCGGCTGCGGATTGTCGACGGCCCTTTCCTCGCTTCTTTCGGTGGCCATCGTCGGTGGCGCTGTCCGGCGCCTCATGCACCCTTCGGAGCGCGTGCACCACGCGCCGCCTTCGCGCGAGCTGGTCGCCAAAGTGTTGAAGCTCGGATTGCCCATCGGATTTCAGAACCTGGCCGAGGTCGGACTCTTCGCCCTGGTTGCGGTGCTGGCCGGTCGCATCAGTGCCGAAGCGGCGGCCGCGCATCAAATTGCCATCGCCTTGGCCTCGTTCACGTTCTGCGTGGCCGCCGGGATCGCCGCCGCCACCAGCGTGCGCGTCGGTCACCAGGTGGGAGCGGGAAGCAGGACGGGGGCGCGGGGCGCGGGTTTCCTGGGCATTGGCCTGGCGGCGATGATCATGGGCACCTTCGGAACGGCGTTCTTGCTCGTCCCTGGCTTCTTCACACGGCTGCTCACCTCCGATCGCAACGTCGTCCCGCTCGGTATGGCGCTTCTCTCGGTGGCCGCCCTCTTTCAGGTTTCGGACGGCATTCAGGCGGCCGCCCTGGGCGCGCTGCGCGGCGCCGGTGACACCCGCGTCGGGCTCATCGCCAATCTCATCGGGTACTACTTGCTGGGCCTGCCCGTGGCGTACTACTGGGGCGTGGTGCGGGGCGGCGGCGTGATCGGACTGTGGTGGGGGCTATCGGCCGGGCTCACCGGCGTTGCGCTGGCGCTCAGCTATCGCTTCTTCGCCATCACCCGGCGCACGCTGGCGCGGGTGTGACGTCTCAATTCGTTTCGTCGTCCGCTTGGGCCGCCTCGATCGGCAAGCGGACCGAGAACGTCGTTCCGCGGCCGATCTCGGTGGAGAAGGTGAGCGAGCCGGCGTGCTTCTCGGTGACGATGGTGCGCGCAATGGGGAGACCCAGCCCGGTCCCTTTGCCGACCTCTTTGGTGGTGAAGAACGGCTCGAAGATGCGCTCGCGGATCTCCGCTGGAATGCCGCCGCCGGTATCGGCAATGGTGATGAGAACGCCATCGTCACCATCGGCCTCGGTCTTGATGGAGATCGTCCCCTTGCCCCCCTGTTTGACCGCCGCCGTATCGGCGATGGCATGAGAGGCGTTGACGATGAGAACGAGGAATACCTGGCCGATCTCCCCGGCGTGGCACGTCACCGCCGAAACTTCACCGAGCTCGGTCACGATTTCCGCGACGTATTTGTACTCGTTGCGAGCGACGGTGAGGGCATTGAGGAGAACTTCGTTGATGCTGGCGGGGGCCTTGTCTTTGCGATCGGGGTGCGCGAAGGCTTTCATCGCGCGCACGATTTCTGCCACGCGCCCCACGCCTTCCAGCGTACGCGACACGGCGTGGGGCATCTCCTCGAGATCGTAGGCAATGTCGAGCTCGGTCTCCATGGCTTTGATCTGATCGGCCAGGAGAGCGAGTGCGGGGTAGGCTGACGCCGCGTCGACGAGCTCCTTGTGTTTGCCGAGGAGCGCCGAGACGTTGGCGATGGCGCGCTTGAGAAAGGTGACGCTGTCGCCGATGAATTGAATCGGCGTGTTGATCTCGTGGGTGATGCCGGCCGCCAGCTGGCCGACGGCCGCCAGCTTCTCGTTGGTGAGGTTCTGCCGCATGAGGCGCGTCGTTTCCAGCGAAAGGAGCACCTGAGAAGCGAGGACGCCCGCCTTCTCGAGATCGTGTTGGCGGAAAGGGCGCGCCGCGCTGGCGCGATTGAAAGTCAGCATCCCCATGAGCCGCTGGTCGGAGACGAGAGGGTAAACGATGCTCGACTTGGCACCGTTGGTTTTGGTGACGCCTTCGAATCCGGCTTGATGGCGGGCGTCGCCCTGGATGATCACCGGCTTGCGCGATGCGGCGACGCGGCCGGCCACGCCCTCGCCGATCGTGACGCGCACCGCCTTGGCGACCGCCGGGTCGAGCCCGTACGAGTGCGCTAGATACAGCTGATCCTCCACGCCGGGCAGCAGGAGTGAAACACTGTCGGCGGCCATGACCCGCATCGCGACTTCGACGATGACCTCGGGGAGCTTCTCGACCTCGCCGTTGGCGAAGATGGCGTGGCTGGCGCGATAGAGTGCCGTGACGTCCTGCAATTTGCGCCGCTCGATGACTCTGCTCAGCGAACGCTCCAGCTGTTCGAGCACGAACGGCTTGGTGATGAAGTCGAAGGCGCCGCTCCGGATGGCCTCCATCGCGACTTCCAGCGAACCGCTGCCGGTGAGCATGATCGCGTCCGACTGGGGTGACTTCTCCTTGAAAGCGATGAGCAAGTTCCGGCCGGAAGTATCGGGCAGATGTAGATCGAAGATCCCCACGTCGAAATCGCCGCTCTGCATGCACAGCAGACCGTCCGATCCCGTGAAGGCGGTGACCACTTCGTAACCCAGCTGCGTCAGATACCGCGACATCGCGTTGCAGAGCGCCACGTCGTCGTCGACGATGAGGGCTCGCCCGAGCTTCGTTTCCAATGACTGCGGCACCGCGGATGCGGCGGCCATCGTCATGTGCCCGGCTCGGCCACGCGCAGACTCTGCACGAGTTGCCGCCACTCGGGGAGCATCCCTTCCACGCCGAGATGGGCGAGGTGCGCGTGGTCCAGGCTATCCGGCGACGAAGGGTCCCGAGCGGGGGATTCTTGCGTGAGGATATTGGCGACATACACGGCGTCGACCACGTCGAACGTCTTGTGCCGCACGGCCAGCGGGTTGTGATGGTAGGCCACCGCCTCCACCACGGCGTAGGGGAGACCCCAAATGCCGAGGAGGTAGGCTCCGACTTCGGCGTGGGTCACGCCGTTCACTTCGGCCGCGTCGGGGGGGCCGCTGGTGGTGATCGAGGCGGGTGAGCGGACCCCCGGTCGCGGCTCACCACCGGAAGGACGCGTCGCCAAGATCAGTTTGCCAATATCGTGCAGGATGCCGCCAGTGAAGGCGTCTTCCGATTCGCGTTTGGCTTTGAACATGCGACTGGCGACCACCGCCGTCAGGTGCGAATGCTTTTGCAGCTCCTCGAGCGAAAAGCCCGGGACAGTCGGCCGCTCGAAGGCGGAAAAAGCCTGCACCGACAAGAGAATGCGGCGCAGCATGTTGATCCCGATGAACGTCACCGCGGCATGCACGTTGGTCACGCGCTTGGGCAGGCCGAAGAAACCGGAGTTGACGACCTGCAGGATCTTGGCCGACACGGCCATGTCCTGTTCGATGAGCAGAGCGACGTCTTTGAGCGACGTCGTCGGTTTTTCGAGCGACTCGTTGATTTTCATGTAGAGCGCTGGCACCGACGGGAGGCGACCGATGGCCCCCACCGCGGAGCGGAGGGCCGGATCGGTGAGGATGCTCTGCAGGCTGCACGCGCGATCGATCGTTCCCTCCAGCGTGGCAGCGTCGCACGGCTTGCTCAAGAACTGGTGCGCGACGGGGATGGTTCGCAGCGCCAATTCCGTCTCGGTATGGCCGGTCAACACGATACGCACTGCGTTCGGTTGCGTGGCCTGGACGTGCTTCAAGACGGCCGCGCCGTCGACGCGTGGCATGCGCATGTCGCTCACCACCACGTCGAACTCGCGCCGTCCGAGCTCCTCGATGGCCTCCGGTCCGCCGGCAACGAAGGTCATCTCCCAGTGACGTTGCTTCGGCCTCAGCATGTTGCGCAGCCCGTCGAGCACCAGCTTTTCGTCGTCGACGAAGAGCAGCCGCCGCATGCTAGTTCTTCCTCGCGCCGCTCACACCGAGCGCACCGGCGCCAGTCCCCCGCGTATTGCCCCCATCCCCCATGGAAATGACTCTACCGCAAAGCGTGCGGCGATTGATACGAAGGGGCCGAGCGACGGCAAGAATCGGCAGGGATCCCGCACGTCGCGGCCTTCCCCGCCGCCTTGAACATGGCGAAAACCCGAAGGATATTGGGGTGCTATTGCGGCGGAACCATTTCCCATCCGCCCCCCGGTTGGCGACGGCGGTATTCCGCTTTCAACTCGCTGCGCGCGTTCGAACCGAGAAGCTCGCACGGGTCGAACCAGTGATCCGTCGTGGCACGTGCCAAGATCGGCGGCAACGAACCCGAAAACTCGCTCATGCGCGGGCAGCGCCAATGCCACAGCGCCGATCGCTGGGGGATGTCGTCGAAACAGAGCACCTCTTTGACGCCGCCATTGCAATTCGTTGCGATCGCAAGGATGTTTCCGGGTAGCGATTGGCGATCGCGGAGGCGCACGATGAAGTCGTGATGAAACTCGCCTTGCTTCCAATGATCGACGAGATCATAAGGGCCAAACCGCCGGCGCAGCGACTCGAGGAGGTTTCCGAGGACCATGGTATCGGCAAGGACTTGAACAGCTAGCTGCGACATCGGGCGAGGGTTTAGCACTCCGTGAGCCTGCGGCAACAGCGCCTCGCGCTTCCCGCGCTCCTCGCCTGGGTGTATGCGGGCAGGCTGACGCCGTGGTCACGCGAGAAGAGGAGTGGCTCTGGGGTTGGGACGATACGCCGGGTATCGTTTCCGTATGGGCCGAGACCGATGGTCGCGCCTTCGTCTGGAGGCGCCTCCCGCAAACGCGCGAACTGGTGCGGGAAACGGCACGCTTTCGGCCGTGGTTCGTCCTCGCCGCGCTCGATGATCTCGCCCACTTGGGCGATCGACTTCGACCGCGAGGCGACGGGGAGGCGCCGGGGTACGTTACCTACCAAGAGCTCACCGGTCCGGGCGCGCTGCGCTACCTGGTCCACGCCGACGATGCGCGAGCGCTCGCCCACGCCATCCTGCGCGGCGCGCGTCGGCGCCTGCGCCGGCCCTTCACGCATCTTCGCGAGCTCGGCAAGGGATCGGTCTTGGCATTGCCGCCGGAAGAGCAATACCTCGTCGCGTCGGGTCGAACGTACTTTCGCGGTCTTCGCTTCGACGAGCTCACGCGAATGCAATTCGATCTGGAGACGACCGGTCTCGATCCCGATCGCGACCGGATCTTTCTCGTCGCGCTGCGCGATGGGCAGGGCCGCACCGAAACACTCGCCGCGGCCGGCCGCACCGATGACGACGAGGCGGATCTCATGGGCCAGTTTTTCACGCGCCTTCGAGCGATCGATCCCGACGTTATCGAGAATCACAACTTGCACGGCTTCGATCTTCCCTTCCTGGTGCGACGCGCGCAGCGCTTGGGGGTACCCGTCGATATGGGCCGCACGGGCGTGGCCACCCTTCGCAAGAGACCCGCGGCGCGTTCACACCCTTCCATGGCTCGTGCCCGCTACACGATTCCCGGACGCGAGCTCATCGACACGCTCGACGCCGTCATCCGTCATGATTTTTCGGCGCGCGATTTGCCTGGTCGCGGGCTCAAAGCGGTGGCGCGCCATTTCGGTGTGGCCCGGCCGGAGCGGGAACACATTGCCGGCAGCCGCGTGTACGAAGTGTTCGGTCGCGATCCCGAGCGGGTACGGCGCTACGCGTGCGACGACGTCGATGAAGCGGCCGGCATCGCACGGCTTCTCGGGGGCGCCGCCTTCGCGCTCGCACGCATGGCGCCCCGTCGCTACGAGAGGCTCGCCGACGCCGGGCCGGCCACCGGGGTGCTCGACCCGCTCCTCGTCCGAGCCTATTTGCGTGCCGGCGCTGCCTTGCCGGCCCACGAGGCCGGCGACGGCACGTCGCACAGCGGCGCCGCGCTGCATCTCTTCGCCACCGGCGTCGCTCACAACATCGTGAAAGCGGACGTGGCGAGCCTCTACCCTTCGCTCATGCGGCAGTACCGCATCGGGCCCGCACGCGATCGCCTGGGGGTGCTCGTCGCGATCGTCGATCGCCTGGTCGATCAACGTCTTGCCGCCAAAGCGGCGGCGCGCGCTGCGCCGGCCGGTTCCACCGAGCGTCACACCCACGACGCCATGTCCGCCGCGATGAAGATCGTCGTCAACTCCGCCTACGGATATCTCGGCGCGGTGGGGCTCACGCGTTTCGCCGACGTGCACGCCGCCAACGACGTGACGCGGCGTGGACGCGGCGTTCTCGAGCTCATCTGCCGCGAGCTCGCCGAGCGCGGGGTCACGCTGCTCGAAGCCGACACCGACGGTGTCTACTTCGCGGTCCCTCGTGACTTCACCGAAGCCGACGAACGCCGCGTGGTAAGCGAGGTGGCCGCCCTCCTTCCCCCACGCGTCAAGCTCGAATTCGACGGACGCTATGCGGCCATGCTCTCCCATGAACCCAAGAACTACGCCCTCCTGCCGTACGGCGGCCCCGTCGTCTTACGGGGGGTAGCGTTTCGCTCGAGTCGCGCCGAACCTTTCGGCGAAGCGTTCTTGCGCCAAGCGCTCACCTGTCTTTTGCGCCGCGACTTGCAGGGCGTCAAGGGCGCGTATACAGGCGCCATCGCCGCCTTGCGCGGTCGACGCGTCACGACGTTCGACGTCTCCGCCCGCGTCCGACTCACCAAAACGCCGACCGAGTACATGGCCACGCGCCACGAGCGTCGCGAGCTTCCTTACGAAGCGGTGCTCCGCAGCGGGCGCACGACATGGACGGTCGGCGAGCGCGTGCGTATCTATCGCACCGCGGGCGGCAAGGCGGGACTCCTTTCCGAGACCTACGCCGATGACGACGCGAGCACGGATCGCGACGAAGCGGCGAGCGACCCGCGCGATTACGACGTCGAGTATTACACGCGCATCTTGCGTGAAACCTTCGCCGCCCGACTCGTTCGCGCGCTGACGCCCGAAGCTTTCTCCAGTCTCTTTGCGGACCCCGATCAGCCTTCGTTGTTCGATGTCCCGGCGTCGACTTTCGAACCCATCCTCACCGTGGTCGACGAACCCGACACCGCTTTCGCTAAGCCGCTTTGAGAACCACCTTCTCGCAGTTGTCCACCTTGTTCATGAACATCTCGAATCCCCGCGCGGCCTCGGCGAGCGGCAGGCGATGCGTGATGACGAAGCTCGGGTCGATCTGCCCGGTTTCGATGCGCTGCAGGAGGGGCTGCAAGTAACGATGAACGTGGCATTGGCCGCTCCGAATCGTGAGCGATCGGTTGACGATCGCGCCCATCGGGAACTTGTCGATGAACCCGCCGTACACGCCAATGACGGAGACGATGCCACCGTTCTTGCAAGCCTGAATGGCCTGCCGGAGCGCGGTAGGTCGGTCGGGCTGAAGCATCAACGCCTGCTTCGTACGATCGTAGGCGTACATGGGTCCATGCCCGTGTGCTTCCAGCCCCACCGCATCGATGCAGGCGTCCGGACCGCGGCCGCCCGTGAGCGCATTGAGCGCTTCTTGGACGTCTTCCTTTTCGTAGTTGATGGTCTCGGTCGCGCCGGCGCGGTCGGTCGCCATGCGGAGGCGGTACGGGAAACGATCGATGGCGATCACCCGCTCTGCCCCGAGCATGCGCGCGCTGGCGATGGCAAATTGGCCGACGGGACCCGCGCCCCAGACGGCGATGACGTCTCCCGGCTGGATGTTGCACATCTCGGCACCCATGTACCCGGTCGGAAAAATGTCGGACAGGAAGAGCACCTGCTCGTCGGTGAGCCCGTTCGGAATCTTCAGGGGGCCGACATCGGCGAAGGGAACCCGCGCATATTCGGCCTGACCTCCGGCGAACCCGCCGAGCATGTGGGAGTAGCCGAAGATACCGGCCGGTGAATGTCCCCACATCGTCGCCGCCATCCAGGAATTGGGGTTGGAGTTCTCACACAGCGAGGTATTGCCTTCCTGACAAGCGAGGCAGCCGCCGCACGCAATGGGGAACGGGACGACCACCCGATCGCCGACCGAAAGATTGTTGACGCCTCGTCCGACCTCCACCACCTCGCCCATGAATTCGTGCCCGAGAACGTCCCCCCGTTCCATCGTCGGAACGAAGCCGTTGTAAAGATGGAGGTCGGATCCACAGATGGCCGTGGTCGTTACGCGGATGATGGCGTCGCGCGAATTGAGAATCTTCGGATCGGGGACGTCTTGAATGGCGACACTCTTCCTGTGCATCCAGCAGTTGGCCTTCATCGCGCGACCCGCCTTTCTTTTTGTTGTCGTGAACCGCGCCCGAGCGTCCGCTTTCGGTCGCCATCGCTGGACGGTCCGGAGGGGCGGGCCGGGTGCGGACCTCGGTGGATGCTCGCGTCGGAGTGGAGCACCTCACCCGTTTCCATGACTTGCTTGAAGCGCCGCAGATCGGCGGCGATCTCCTGGCCAGGCTCGGCGCCGAAGAGCTTGGCGACGGCGGCGCCGAGGGCGCCGGTGGGGGGATCATAGCGGAGCTCGACCCGGACCTCCGTACCCCGGCCTCGAGGAGCATCGAGGAATCGAACCGATCCTTGGTTCGGTACATCGGCGCCCGTGCACGAGCGCCAGGCCAGGTTCTCGTTCGGTTGATCGGAGACGATCTCCGCCTCCCACTCGATAGGTACGCCGACAGGGCCTTTGGCCCGCCACTTGGAACGGCCGTTCTCGACTTTGACCGATTCGAGATGCGCCATGAACTGTGGAAGATGCTCGAGGTCGCGCCAGAACCGGTAGACCTCTTCCCGCGGGCGATTCACGGTAATGGCGCTGAGCACGTGGATGCCTTCCGGCTCGGCGAGACCACGTTCGTTTCGACTGCACTCGATCGCGGTGCGGACGTCGAGGGCGGTCACGCCTAGCACGGATGCCATGGCCGTGAGCGTCCGAGCGCGTCGGCACCGCGGCGACGCCAGTACCTTGCCGAGCAAGGCGAGATCGATCGCATCGCCGACGACCCGCGCCCAGAGCCACGCCGACGCTCGAGGCTGGGAGAGAATACCGGCGCCGTTGGCGAGCTCCCGCAAACCGAGCAGACGCATCGCGGTCCGGGTCTGTGGACGGATACGCGCACCAGCGATTCCAGCAATGGCAAGCGGGGCAAGGATTTCCGCCGCGCCGAGCGCCACGCTGAACCATCCCAAACCCGTCGCACGCCGGACGACGCCGCTTTCGCGCTGCGCCAGGCCCGCACCGCGGCCATTTTCCAGCCGTTCGATACCCTCCTCTTGCCAACTCGATTGCACGAGGTGCGCGCCTCTCATCATTCGCTGCGTCTGCATGTTCACTCCTTGACGGCGTTCGAGGATCGCCCGCCCGTGTTTTGCGGTCACACTCTGCGCCGGCACCGTGCCGAGCGAGGACGGGGGCTGCAAGCTCCGAACCACGCCCACATGTGCGGCGTGCATCCACTTCGCCCGGTCGGCGCCTTTCGGCCCCTTCGACATTTCATGGAGTTGCCGAAGACGCCGCGGGGTGGACCCTTTCTCCCCCCCAAAGCCGAGGAGCGTTCGGCCCGCGCCTCCTAACGGGCCCTTGATCTTCGCAACCGTCAGCGAGACGATAAGACAATGGCCCGAAGATCCCAATGCGACTGTATGTTCTGCAAGGTCAACGGTACCAAGACCAAATGCGGCTGCTGGGTCTGCGAGGACGTTCAGCGGATCCGAGACGATCCCAGCTGGGCGACCGAGCTTGGTCTCGAACCCATCGTCGTCAAGTCGCTCTTGCAGATGTCGATCGAACAGCTTCATCAGAAACGAGCAGCGGCCGACGAACGTGAGCGAGAAGCCGAGCGCCGCGTCAAATGGACCGCCGCGAGGCAACGGTCGATGCAACGACTGGTGCGGCTCAATGAATACGAGCTGGCGAGACAGAAGAAAGTGCGAACCGAAAGGAACGCGCGCTACCACGCTCGACGAAAACAGCGATCGTCACCCGACGCCTGAAGGCTGCGCCTCGCCCTTCTCGTTCTCGGGCGGGGCCGTGTCATTCTCGACGGACCGCTTACCGAGCCGCTCGGCCCGCGCGAGGATCAAGCCTTCTTTCGCCAGCCTGGCGAAAAGAGGCCCCAGGATCAGCCCCCAGGTCCCGAACGTGGCGAGACCGCCGAAGATGGACGTCAGCAGGACGAAGGTCGAAAGCTCCAAATTTCCGAAGCGGGCGAAGATTGGCCTCATCACGTTGTCGACGGTGGCGATGACGAAGACGCCTACTCCGGCCATGATCGCGGCCGAGACCGCTTTTCCCGCGAGCGCGAGCCCGATGGCGACCGGCACCCAGATGAGCCCGGTCCCCACCGAAGGAATGAGCGAGGCGATGCAAGTGAGCAGCCCGAGTACGAGCGCACGCGGCACGCCGAGCGCGACGTAGGTCGTCGTCGCTACGATGCCTTGCGCGAGACCGGTGAGCCCGACGCCGATGAAGAGGCCGCGTCCAGTTTCGTTGAAAGCAGCGGCAAGTCGCCGCGTCTTGTCGACTTCGATGGGCGCATGCTTCTCGCACCATTCCCAATAAGCAGGGCCGTCCACCAGAAACACGTAGACCGCATAGAAGAAAACGAAGAACCCGAGCACGGCCTGGGTTGCGGCGCCAGCGACATCGCCCAGGATCTGGGCGGCAGCCGCGCCGTGCTCCTGGACGAGAGCGATGATCTTGCCCGGCGACTTCAGCGTCTCGAGGATGCCGCCGCCAGCCGCGTCGCCCCCTGGTCCAGTGGAGACCACCGAGACGAGTGCGCTCTTCGCGCTATCGGACCCCATCAGGCCGCGCGCAAGATCGACGGCTCCTCGCGACAGCGAGACGACCGCGCTGCCGAAAGGAACGAACAGCACCATCACGAGCATGACCACCAGACCGCCGGCTGCGCGTTGGCGACCACCGGTCGCCTTACCGATGCGCAAGAGCAGCGGGCGCAGCATCACCGCGACCCATACGGCCAGAACGAGGGACGGCCACAGCGGAAGGAACGTTGCCCCAGCCCCGATGGCAAGGAGGAGCACGACCCATCGAAAAGCTTGCGTCTGCTGGAGGGAGGCGAGATTCGTTTTCAGAACCGCACCGTACCAACTTCTCATCGGGATTGCTCGATACGGTGCCCCGGACCAACGCCCAGCGCCGTCCCCTCTTTTCGCCAAAAGTGCCCCCAGCCCTTCCCTCTTATGGTCGCCCGAGGCGCGTGGTATCGCCCGACGCGAAGGAGTATCGATGGGGCGAAGCAAGAGCCGTCCACCAGCAGCGAAAGCGGCACGCAAGCGGCCGACGAGCAACTTCTTCTCGTCGACGAGCACCGCCATCGAGACGGAACCTGGCCAGCCCGGGGGCAGCCAGACCGCGCTCCGCGAAGCGACGGAGCGCCTGGCGTGTTTCCACGAACATTCCCCTCTCGCGGTGATCGAATGGTCGCCTGCCGACCTACGCGTCACGCGCTGGTCCGGTTCGGCAGCTCGGCTCTTCGGCTGGCGCACCGATGAAGCCATCGGCAAGCGCGCCGAAGAGCTGAACCTCGTCCACGCAGAGGACGCCCCGGCCGTAGCTTCGGCGATGGCGGAACTTGCGAACGGCAAGCGTCCGCACAAAAAGAGCAAGCATCGGAATCTGCGGCGCGACGGTTCGGTCGTCCATTGCGAGTGGTACAACTCCGTTGTCTTCGCCACGGCAACGGTCGGCTCGATTCTGTCGCTCGTACTCGACGTCACCGAACGGGAGCATGCCGAACAGGCACTCCGCGCGACCAAGTCGCAGCTCGCTGGCATCATCGAAACCATTCCCCACGGCTTCACCACCATCGGTCGCGACTGGCGTTATACGGACGTGAGCGAGCATGCCGCATTGGCGATCGGCCGAACCCGCGACGAAATGCTGGGGCGTTCGCTGTGGGAAGTCTTTCCCGATGCCGACCCGACATTTCGCTCGGATTGCGAACGGGCCTGGACCGAGCAGCGGCCGGTCACGTTCGAGTACTACGACCGCGCGCGCGCAAAATGGTACGAAATTTTTCTGTACCCTTTCGCCAGCGGTTCATCGATCCAGGGACACGACATCACCGATCGCAAGCGCGCCGAACAAGCCCTGCGCGAAAGCGAGATCCGGCTGCGTACGGTGCTGGAGAACACGCCGGAGGGATATTCCATTTACGATGCCGAGCGGCGATACGAATATCTCAATTCGGTCGGCCTCAAGCTCACCAATTCCAAGCTCGAGGACATCGTCGGTAAACGCGACGAAGAGCTTTGGTCCGAGGAGCTGACGCAAGGGTACGTGCCGCACTTGATACGGGCCTACGAAACCGGCCTCCCGCAGAAATTCGAGGTCGACCTCAAGGCGATCTCGGGAGGCGTCATGACCATGCTCGCTACGCTCCTGCCGCTGAAGGATTCGGAGGGTAAGGTTCGGCAGGTCATCGGGGCGACGTACGACCTCACCGAACGAAAGCGCTTCGAGCGTGAGCTGGTCGAGGCCGATCGGCGCAAGAACGAGTTTCTGGCGTTGCTTTCGCACGAGCTCCGCAATCCGCTGTCGCCGATTCGCCATAGCCTGTACGTCCTCGACCGCGTGCCGCCCGATTCGGAGCAAGCGCGACTCTCCAAAGCCATCCTCGGTCGTCAGGTCGACCATCTGACCCGCATCGTCGACGACCTCTTGGACATGACGCGAATCTCCCGGGGCAAGATCAAGCTGCAGCGCAGCTTGTTCGATCTGGCGGTGCTCGTGCGGCGTACCGCGGAGGACTACGGGGCGCTCTTCGAGGCGAGCGGGTTGACCCTCGAGCTCGACGTCATGAACGAGCGTCTCCTCGGCGACGGAGACCCGGCTCGAATCGCACAGGTCATTGGCAATTTGCTGCAGAATGCCGCCAAGTTCACCACCAAGGGAGGGCGCGTCTCGGTGACGCTGAAAGCCGACGAGGCACGTCGCACCGCCATCATCGGCGTACGCGATACCGGAGTCGGTATCTCTGCCGAGGCCCTGCCGCGGCTGTTCCAGCCGTTCGAGCAGGCCGCCGAGACGCTCGATCGCAGCAGCGGCGGTCTCGGGCTGGGCCTGGCGCTGGTGAAGGCGCTGGTGAAGATGCACGGCGGAGAAGTCGAAGCCAGGAGCCAGGGACTCGGCACCGGCGCGGAGTTCATCGTTCGTTTGCCGCTCGTGGCCGGTGGAGCGGCCGACATTGCGCGCTCGCCGAAGCCGGCCCGAGTTTCGGCGCGACGCGTTCTCATCATCGAAGACAACGTCGACTCGGCGTGCAGCCTTCGCGACGTCCTCTTGCTGGAAAAGCACGAAGTGGCCATGGCCCATGAGGGTCCTCTGGGGCTCGACACGGCGCGAAGGTTCAGGCCCGACGTCGTTTTCTGCGACATCGGCCTACCCGGGATGAACGGCTACCAAGTGGCCAAGGCGTTCCGCGCCGACCAAGAGCTCTGCTCGACGTACCTCGTGGCGCTGACCGGCTACGCACTGCCCGACGATCGCGCCAAGGCGCGCGCAGCGGGATTCGATCAGCATCTGGCCAAGCCACCCGAGCTCGCAAAGCTGCGTGAAGTTCTCGCCCGAGCCCTGGCTCGCAGCTGAACGGCGGCGCAAATTCGGCCCAGCAAAATCGAACATCGGATTGTCCGTCTCCACGCCAACCGGTCCGCTTGCCTACACTGTGCCCAAGCCTGTGCAGTCACAACACGGCGCGGATCGATTGAGCGTAGGAGCTAGCAGCAAAGGCTGCGCGAGAACCGCGTCCACGCTGGGACGTGTGAATCGAAGCCATCCGCGGGCGTGCTCTTCTGGTCCGATTGTTGCTGTTACGCTCGCTCGTCGCCAAGACGAGAGTAAAAGCTGCGATTTCAACCGCGCACGCGAGCAGCGATCGCACGGCGAGTACGGAGATCGAGAGGATGCGCGAGTTGAGGGGGAGCATCGGATGGTTCTGCGTCGCTGTCGCTTTCGCGACATGCGCGCGATCCGCACACGCGCAGTCGGACGCTGACGCCCCTGCGGAGCCAGCGGACCCGGGGGCGCCGGCGGGCCCGGCGGCGCCAGCGGGCAGCGCGCCCAACCAAACGCAGGCACCCATCAGCCACATTTCGGAGTTCCTCTATGTGAATGCGGCGTTTGGCGTCCAGTACGTGGGACTGGAGACGCTCCATTTGACGAAGGAGCTGTTTCCGAGCCAGGTGCACAACGCCGATATTGGCGGGGCCGCGAGTTTCGGGGCGGGGGTTCGACTCTTGTTCGTCACGCTGGGCCCGCGCTTTCAATTCGGCCACTTTCGCGATTGGGACCTGTGGACACTCGATGCCGAGGTCGGCTTCAAGATCCCGCTCGGCGCCCTCGAACCGTACATCCTCTTCGCGGGAGGGTACGCGAAGGTAGGCAGCCTGAGAAACTCGAGGGTGCGGATCCAGGGCTACAACATCCGGCTCGGCTTCGGGGCGGATTACTATCTCAACAAAGCCTTCTCCATTGGAGGCTCGGCCACCGCGGATTTGCTGGGGCTCACGCGGCCCGGGGTCGATCTGAATCAGGGCACCGGTAGTGTTTCGGAGGACATTTATAAGCTCGATGGCTCGAGCGTCGGCGCCGCCCTCATGGCGTCCGCCGTCGTCGGGTTTCATTTGTGACCCATTTCATTTGTGACCAATGAGGGAGGATCTTGCCATGCGATTGAAAACAAGTTCGGCTTTGCCGTGGATCATCTTTGTAGCCGCCGTCCCGGTGATGAGCGGCTGCGCGTTGAAGAACCAAATCGAAGACGCCGCGAGCGGTTGCAACGAGTTCGAGGCGGGGGGAGATGCCGTCGGCTCGCTCAGTATCGACGGCAAGGTCAAGGCCTTCGCCCAAGCGGCGGCAGAGCTCAAGCAAGTCGGCGACGGCATCAAGGCCGACGTGAAGCTCGCCTGTGTCAACATCGCCAAGGACTTGGGCGAAACGGACCGCTGGTCCGCCGACAACGCCGACACCGCGATTTCCAACTCCGGCAAGACCGGGGCATGCGACGTCGCGGCAGGCCGAATCGACGCCATTCTCACCGCCGCGAGCGCCGACCTGGGCGCCAATTTCGCGCTCCAGGTGTCGGGGGGCGAATGCACCGTCGACGCGGAGGCGCAGGCGAGCTGCGAGGCCACCTGCCAGACGGACGTGACCTGCACCGAGGGTAGCGTCGAGGTTCGCTGCCCTCCCGCCGAGCTCAGCGTGCAATGCGAAGGCGAATGCAAGGCCGAGGCGACCTGCGAGGGGCGCGCGGACGTCGAGACGGAATGTACCGGCAAATGCGAAGCCGAATGCGCCGGGACATGCGACGGCGAGCTCCACGGCAAGACCGAGGGGGGCTGCGAGGGGATTTGCGAAGGCAAATGCGATTCAATGGCCACCGGTCGGGGGGGGATGGCCAACTGCATGGGAACCTGCGAAGGGCGCTGCACGAAGCCCCACCCCAAGGCAATGTGCCATGGCAAGTGCTCATCGAAATGTGAGGGCAAGTGCAAAGGCAAGTGCAAGATCGACGCGTCCGCGAGCGTGAAGTGCAGCGCCGGTGTGAGCTGCAAGGGGGGATGCACCGGAACGGTGAGCCAGCCCAAGTGCGAGACGGAGATCACGCCGCCGGTTTGCAAGGGCGACACGAGCTGTCAGTCGAGCTGCAGCGCACACGCCTCTGCCAAGGTGACGTGCACGCCGCAGTCGATCTCGCTGGTTTTCAACCTCGATCCATCGGGTGATCTCGCCAAACTGAAGGCGACGATCGAGGCCAACCTGCCAGCTGTCTTGCTGACCTTCAAGACGAAGGGCCAACTGGCGCAACGAGCGCTCCAGAAAGTCGCCGCCACCGGCCAGGCCGTCGTCGACGCCTCGGGGAAGTTGGGCGGCAAGGCTCTCGCCTGCGCGGGCACCGCAGCCGACGCTTCGATCAAGGCATCGGCCAGCATGAGTGTTTCGGTGAGCGCGAGCGCGAGCGTCAGCACGAGCTGCGTGGATCATTCGTCCTAGTCGCGGCAAGGGATCGCCGCCCCTATGGCATCGGCCATCGAGGCGGCGGTATCCTCGAAGGGGATGACCCCCTTGCGTCCCCCACCCTCAGCGCCGACGTGGGCAGAATCTCTGTTCACAGTCGGCGTCACGGGGACGAACGGCAAGACGTCGACGACCGCCACCATTGCCGCTCTGCTCGCCGCCCTCGCGCGGCCGGTGGCGCGCGTCACGACGGTTGGTTCGTTTCTCGACGAGGAGCAGCTCGACGTGCCGGACCACTACGACGGGTTCCTCGAGACGATGCGACGCTGCGTCGCGGCGGGCGGCCGCTATGCCGCCGTCGAATTCACGAGTGAAGCGCTGGCCCTCGGATTCGCCAAAGCGTGGCCGTGCCGCATCGCCGTCTTCACCAACCTGACCCAGGACCACGCCAATGCCCATCGCTCGATGGAGGATTACCTCGCCAGCAAAGCCCAGCTCTTCATGGCCCTGCCACCCGGCGGCATCGCCGTACTGAACGCCCGCGATGCGGGCGCCGAGCTCCTGGCGGAGGTCGTGCCCGCGGGTGTCGAAATCCTTTCGTATGGCGTTCCTGCCCGAGGCGATTCATGGGCCGCAGCGGATCTCGCGGCGCATTCCCCGCGCCCCAGCTTTCAGGGCACGACCTTCGAGCTCGAGCCCTCGCGCCGCTTCCCGGACCTCCCCGCTGCCCTGCGCATCCGCGCCATCGGCGAGGTCTTCGTCGAAAACGCAATGGCGGCACTCGGCGCTGCTTTGGCCGCGCGTGTCCCGATGGCCACGGCCACGGCGGTGCTCGCCCAGGTGGCGCCACCGGTGGGTCGCTTCCAGGTGATCCATGAGCGCCCTTATGTGGTCGTCGACTATGCACATACGCCTGACGCGCTCCAGCGAACGTTGCAGACTGCGCGCCAGCTTTGCACAGGTCGGTTGAGCGTCGTATTCGGAGCCGGTGGCCAGCGCGACCGGGTGAAGAGACCGCTGCTCGGCGCGGCGGCTCGCGGCGCCGATCGCGTGGTGCTGACCTCCGACAATCCGCGAAACGAGGACCCCCTCGCCATCATGGCGGAAATTGCCCAGGGGCTCGACGGACACGGCGACGTACGGCACGAAATGCGGCGTGATCGCGCGATCCGACTTGCCCTTCGCGACGCAGGTCCGGAAGACCTCGTGCTCATCGCGGGCAAGGGCCATGAACGGACGCAAGAAGCAGCGGGTGTGCAATTGCCGTTTGCAGATGAGTCAATCGTGCGCGCTCTGTTCGAAGACGACGCCCACCCCCCTCGCTGAGCACTCCCTTTTCGTATTTCGCGGTATTTCGCCTTGGCACGGACCATGCGAGCCATGCCAATGGGGGAGCATTGCAGCGATCATGCTGGTCGCGCCACCCCATTGCAGGAGCATGGCCATGGTGATCGAACGATCCGGTTTTCTTCTCGCTGCAACGGCTCTCGCCGCCGGCGGTTTCGGTGGCTGGCTCGCGCGCGACAAGTCGAGCTCGACGCCAACCGCCGATGTTCCCCATGCCGCCGCGCCCGTTCCGAGCCCGCCCACCGTCGTAATCGTGGAGCGCGCTCCGCCACCTCCGGTCTGCGATGACAGCGTCGGGAGCGTCGAGGAGTGTCCGGCCGCCGGCCCCTCTGACGAAGGTTTTTGCAACTTCGCAGCGAAGCGCTGCAGCGAGTTCAAACTTGCCTTCAAACCCAAGGTCGCACAAGCGGCGGTGGCTTGCCTGCGCCGATTGAAAGGCCAGGAGCTGTGCGATCAGGCCCGCGTGAACCTTTGCGGACACACGGCGTTGATGGCGGCGTGCCCGGATCCCGTGGCGCCGCTCGCCGCGATCGATGGCGGCGCGGCGCCAACGCCCTCGCTGGTCACGGCTTCCTGCGAAGGTATCGTGAAGGGCTGTGCCGGCGAAGCACCGGCACCCACCATGTCCGACTGTCGGCAGACGCTCTCGGGCATGAGCGACACCGGACGCGCCAACATGACGGCGTGCGTCTCCACGCACTGCCGAGATCGCGCTCTACTCGGCTGCGAGGCGAAGAAAGAGGCGCTTTAGCAAAGGCAGCCGCGGTGTAGGGACGGCCCTTGGGCCGCCCCTCGCCGTAGGCTAAGTTCGAGCAGTGTTAGAGGGCTTCGGGACTTTGATTGTATTTCCCGAGCGCCAGGGCGAGCTGGCCGCCGTCGGTGCTGACCGTCGTCTGTCCTTGGGCACCTCCGCCGAAGCAAACGCCGATGCCGCCGGCATCGATGAACTCGCGAACGTGCGAGAAGATATAGTGTACGCGGTTGTCTCGATACTTATTGGCAGTGCCGCCGGGCGTCGTGCTCGGTACGCCCATCGGTGTTTGCCACCACAAGGTCGGGACACCCGCGCCGGCATGCAGCGCCTTGGCCCACGTCAAGTATTCGTGGAAGTTCGGGCTGGTCGCGTTCGTCTCGTCCCAGTACCAGCCGGTCGAGCCTCCGCGCCCGCAATCGTACGCCGAAGGCTTGGCTTCGAAGCAGCCCGCGTCGCGATCGAGAATATCGGTCGACACGAAGTCGGCTTGCCCTCCGGCAAGGAGCGCCAGGAACTTCCCCACGGCGGCGCCGTCGGGCTGGCCGTTGTCATTGTAGGCTGCCCATTGCGAAGCGTGCAGACCCACGACCGCTTTGGGCGACGTGGTGTGGAAGATGCGGAGCGCGCACCTGGCGAGCCCCGTCAGATCGTCGGCCAGATCACCGCACGTCGGTGCAATCTTGACCTTGGCCGCAAACTTCGTGGGATCGCCACCCGGCGACGCGCTCTGTGCATAGCCCCAGAAATCGGGCTCGAGGTGCACGATGGCCGGCTTGTCGAACGCTTTGATCTTGTTGGCAAGAAGCTGCAGATCGGACCAGAACCGCGTCATGAACGTCGCATCGCGGACGATGCCGAAGCTTCCGTCGCCGTCGGCGGCAAACTCGTACACGTCGAACATCGGAATGGCACCCTTGGCCGCCGCGTTGCGGGCGACGATCGCCGCAAACTCACCGTCGGGCGAGTTCCATTTCGTCCACGAGCTGTTCACGTCGGCATTGCCCACGAGATACGCGTAGCGGATATCGAGTTGCCCACTGGCGGGGTAAGCCGAGCCATTCGGCCCCAGGCCAATCATGAAGTTCGTCTTTCCCAGCTTGGCGGCGAGCCCCGCCGCGCCGGCGTCGATCATGGTTCCCGTCCCCGCGTCGACCGTCGAGCCGCCGCCACTGCCCGCTGATCCAGCTTTCCCTGCGCCGCTATCCTTGCTGCCGCCCATCCCCGTCGTGGCACCCGCACCTGCCGCGCCACCTTTTCCAGCCGTTCCACCGGCCGCCTTTCCGCCGCGACCACGCCGCTGTGCTGACAACAAATCGTCGGCGGAAGCTCCACCGGAGCCCTCGTCGTCGACCGTCGATCCCATTTCCGACGAACATCCCGCCTGGGTGACTCCCAAAGCCGCGAGCGCCATCAGACTGCAATACAGTCGCCCGCTACGGGCGAATCCACGTTCTGTCATTGAGACCTCCCCACACGAAAGTGTTTTCTCACATGTCGATACGACTGAAGTCGGATCGGCACGGCCAGGGTGCAGCCTTTCGTCGGATGCGCAACTGAACGGATCGTCTTTGCCCAACGATTGAAGACAAGTCCGACGCGCCCAACACCGTGGGGACTGAATTCACACGCACCCGGGAACCGAAGCTAGGTGCGGCGCGCTCGCTCTCCTACTTGCAGCTCGCGCTTTGGCTGCTCGGATTTCTCCGCGTGCAAAGAGAGGGGCGCCCGACCGTTCACTTCACGGCTTCGTCACCGTGACGCTCTGAATCCGGTACTTGCTGTTTTGCATGGAATCGGAATCGAACATGAAGTGGTAGCCCCATTTGCCGACGAACTGGGCGTCGGTAATCGTCCAGGTCTGCGCCGTCCATTGATCGCTCGCCGGGACGGCATACCAGCTGCCGATCGACTCCCATCCGGAGATCGCTTCGTACTTCAAGTTGAAACCCGCCGCTTCCGCACCGCTGCGGCGGACGACCGCGGTGACCCGGAGTGGCGAAGTCGTGTACGACGAAAAATTGGGATCTACCGTGAAGCTCTGGCCGGCCGAGGCGCTCACGTCGAGAGCCGGTGCGCCGTCGACCGTCACGAGGCTTCGGGGGCCGACCGGATGAAGGCCCTGTTCGGCAGCGCCAGCGGTGAACGAGATCGACGTCGCATTGCTGAAGTCGCCTCCCCACGGGAAGGGGCGCTTCACGTTGTCCCGCGCCTGCGCCACGAGGGACGAAGGAGCGCCGACCAGAATGATCGGGGAAGGCGTGAGCTCGTAAGAGTCGATCGTCGACGTCACTCCGGTCTTCGGTTGGACGACGAGCACCGGCGCACCGAACCCGACGCTCGCCTTCTGTCCAGGAAGAGCCCAGCCGATCATGACCGCGCCCGCCGGACCTTCGAACACGAAGGCGTAGTGCGCGTCGTTGAGCAGTAACCAACCCACATAACGAGGCGTGGGGCCGAGGTGCTCGACGAGCTTCGAGAGTGCGGTGTACGACGGGCGCTTTCTACCGGCGCCGTCGATGAGCCCGAAGGGGCCTGAGTCCCCGTCGATGGGTTCGAACCAATGGATGCTGGCCACGCCCTGGGCGATCCCCATGACGTAGGCTTTGACGAGCGTATCGGCCTGATGATCGGCCGTGATGGTCCCGCTGACGGGCTCGCCCACCTCCGTGAACCAAATGGGTGCGTCCTTCTTGGCGGGATTCTTATCGGCGAGCATCTTTCGGAGGGTCGGGACGATGCTCATGTATTCGGCCTCCCACCCGTTCTCGACGAGGCCGAGAATCTCGTAGGGATGCACCGTCAGGTAGTCGAAGTGATCGACGGCACCTGCGTCGAGCGTCTGCGCGAGCCAGTTCACGTGGTTGCTCTGAGCGGCGAGCCCGATCGCGACCGTAGCGTCGACCGCCTTCGCTGCTTCGTAGGCGTTCGCGACGATGGTCGCATAGGCGGCAGGCGACTTGTTCTCGGTGAAGTTGGGGGGCTCGTTCCACACTTCCCAATGGCGCACCTGACCTCGCGTCCTGCCCACCAATGTCGATACGTAGTCCCTGAAGCCCGGCAGACTGTTCACCGGGAAAGTGGTCACGGGCCCCGGATCACTGAAGAAGAAAATGCCAGCCAGCGCGAGATGGTTGTCCCTGGCCGTTGCGATCGAGCTATCCGTCTGACTCTGATCGAACGCGCGCACCCAGCCGACACCGGCCGCCGAGATGACGGGCGCCCAGGAAGCGAAAACGCGCGTGGAGGACGCCGATGGCGCGACGCCCCACGGGCTGACGATGGTGGGGACCGAGGAATCGCTGACCTCGGCGTCGACGTCAGCGTTGCTGCCGTCGGCGTCGACCATGCCTCCTTCGGCGGGGCCTCCTTCGGCGGGGCCTCCTTCCGCACCGCTGGCCTCGACCGTGCCGCCTTCGGCGAGGCCCCCTTCCACATCGCTCGCGTCGACCGCGCTGTCTTCAACGACGCTCCGTTCCGTCGATGCGTCCCCGCCGACGTGGTTGCTCGGCGAATCCGTCGAGCATCTCACGAGACCCGCGCAAACTGCGCTGAGCGCCGCCCAGCGGCCGATCACCCGTGGACCGAGCATGCATCTGCGTACCATGGGGCTTGGGCGCAAAGGTCACGCCGAACGCGAATCATGAAGCGCACGCGGCCGATCGACCCAAAGACCGATGGCCCCCACCGTTCGCATACCCTCGGTGGCGTCTTCGGCAGTAAGATGCCGCGCCATGCGCATCCAACCTCTCTTGGTGCTGTTTCTCGCGGCGTGTGGTTCTTCCAGCAAGACCGGACCCGAACCGGCGAGTCCGCCGCCGGTCGAGCTACCGACGCCGCTACAGGCTCATGGCCCCAACAAGGCCGCTAGAGAGCAAGCGACCAGCGAAGCCGATGTGCCGAGTGGTGCGGCGGCCGCGCGCGATGCGGAGCTTGCCAAAGGCGCGGCCGGCCTCCTCGACGCCTTCATGAACACTGGGCCCGTCCTCTCGCGCGATGGAAAGAAAGTCATCTTCAACTCCAACCGCGATGGGTTGCCGCAGCTCTATGTCGCCGACGCCGCCAAGCCCGAATCTACGGCGGCGCGGCTCCTCGCCACCAAAGAGCGGATGGTCGACGCCAGAACCACCAAGGATGGCAAATCGATCGTCTTCAAATCCGACAAGGGCGCCGACGAGAACTGGGACTTTTTTCGCGCCGATCTCGACGGAAAAAACCTGACCCAGCTCACCTCCGGCGAACCCTTGAATCGCGACGCTGCCCATCTTCCCGATGGCAAGCCGGACACGCTCCTCTACTCGGCGCGCAAGATGTCCGAATCGGCATCCGTACTCTACGTGCAGCCGCTTCAGCCCGGAGCGACGCCCAAAAAAGCGTACGCCGAGACGGGGTTCGGAGTTTTGGCGGACGTGTCGACCGATGGCAAATGGGGCGCCTGGCTCCGCCTGCCGGCCCGAACCAAGGGGACATTGTTGGTCGTCGACATCGACACCGGCAAAGAGCAGGTCGTCTATCCTTCGTCGGGCGACGTCGGCATCCAGGACGCCGCCTTTTCGCATGACGGCAAACGTCTCTATGTGGCGACCGACGGCGGAGGTGACCAGGCGCTCGTCCTCTCTTTCGACACCAAGACGCTGAAAGAGGTGGGCCGCTACGCGGAGGCCAAGCCGGCAACGGCGATGATCACGCATCTCGTTGCCTCGAAAAAGGGAAACCTCGTCGCGGTCAATCTCCTGGCAGGCAACCGAAGCGAAGTGCGGCTCCTCGACGGCACGACCCTGAAGCCAAAAGTCGAGGTCAAGCTGCCGCTCGGCTCCGGCATGATCAGCGATTTCAGCGAGGATGGCAGGCGTCTCACCCTCGACCGATCGACGCCCGAAGCGCCGAACGACGTCCACGTCGTCGACGTCGCCACCGGAGCGGTGTCGCCGCTGCGCAAAGAGCCTCGCCCCTCGGCACCCGAGCTCGCCACCGTCGAAACGCAGCTCATCGAGATTCCCGCCCACGATGGGCTCAAGATTCCGACCAACGTCTACCTCCCGACAGGCGTTTCCGGAAAGAAGCTTCCGACGATCGTCAATTTCCACGGCGGACCGGCGGGGGCGTCGGTCGTGCGCTGGGATCCGATCGCGCGATTCTTCCTCGCTCAAGGCTACGCTTGGGTGGAACCGAACGTGCGCGGGTCCAGCGGTTTTGGGCGCGCGTTCGAAATGGCCGACAACGGCGCGAAGCGAGCCGAGGCCTTCAAGGACATCGAGGGGGTTGGCCGCTGGGTCGGCGCGCAACCCTGGGCAGACAAGAACAAGCTGATCGTTTTCGGCGGCAGCTACGGCGGATACACCACGCTCATCGCGCTGACCCGTCAAGCCGACCTCTGGCGCGCCGGGGTCGACCTCTTCGGGGTCGCCAACCTGCCGACGTTCCTCAAGACCACCAGCGGCGCCATCCGCGAGCTCTTCAAGACCGAGTTTGGAGACCTCGAAAAGGACGCCGATCTTCTCAACGAACAGTCGCCCTTGCGCCAAGTCGACAAGATCGTCGATCCGCTCTTCGTTTACGCTGGCGCCAATGACCCTCGCGTGCCGAAGTCCGAGTCGGATTTGATCGTGAAGGCGCTGCGCGAGCGCAGCGTTCCCGTCGAGTACCTGGTGGCCATGGACGAAGGTCATTCGCTCGCGCGGCGGGAGAACCGCATTGCGCTCGCGTCGCGGGTGGCGCGGTTTCTCGAAACGGAGCTCTCCAAATAAGTGACGGCCGACCTCGAGCGTTCACCCGCTCTTCAGGATCCCTGACGCGAGCATGCGGCGCGATTGAGCGGCCTCGAGCGCGCGGGCCAAGGTCCTAGCCGACGGCGACGTCATTGCTCGCATTCATGCGTGCGATGCGCGGTATCGATTGGACATCGCTGACTCGCGTCTCTATCTTTCGCGCCGGGGGAGACTGGCGCCTCACGTCTGCAGCGACTGTCCTAGCGGCGCTCGCCTGCAAGCGTCGTCCATTTCTCGTTGAATACCGACTGGCGGTCGTACAGGCAGGCGCGGTTTCGCAGGAATCCGACCCGACTCGGAATTCAGTCATCTTGTCCACGAAAGCACAACCGATATGTCCTTCAGCCAATGACGAAGATCCAGCTTTACCGGGACGAACGCGGCGGGTGGTCGTTTTATGCAGCGGAAGGCAGGCCAGTCGAAGCGGAGCTCAGCGACGGCTATCGACTCGGCGAACGGCTCGATGGGCAACTATGCATTATGGGAGCGCCCGTAGAGCTCGCCATGAGGGCAAGCGAGGCGGTTCGACTTGGAGTCGTGAAGATTCCGATGTTCTGGCCCATCTATCGTCGCGTGGAAGCGTGACGACCCCACGAGGTCCCTTGGTCGACAGCGAAACGCATCTGTCTCGTGCCCGGCCTCGCGCCAGCTTCCGCGCATGAAATGGATTTGCGCTCACTGCAACAAGCCGGCTGCTTGCGAGTTCTGCGAGACGTGTGCGGACCACTGCGTCGCTAAGCGCAAGAACGACGTCGAGGCGCACCGCAAGGTCGACTCCGCCATCGCGCGCGTTGACCCGGGGCCGCTGCCGGACTGAAGCAAGCCCGCAGTGCCAACGCTTCTTCGCTTTCCGCCGCTATCGTCCCCCCGTCACGGGACGGGAGGACGAACCGCGCAGACCCCGCCAATGCAGCGGAGAGGCGGCGTCGCCGTGCAACAATTGGCGTCGGTCGTGCACTTGTCCTCCACCTTGGAACAGGGCGGCGGCGTCTTGCTGCACATGCCGTTCACGCAGAATCCGCCGCAACAGTCGATGCCGCCCGTGCACCCGGTGCCGTCGGACTCGCATGGGGTGAGCGTCGCGAACGCGCGGATGTTTCCCGACGCCAGCTCTTGCCCGGGAAGATAGAACGGGGGGTGGCTGGGATCGCCCGTCAATGGGTTCGGGAGCGAAGGACCATCCGATTCGATGTCGAGGGCGGCCACCCAGATCTTCTTGGTCACGGCGTCCGTTTCCGGTTGCACCATGACGTTGCCGTAGGTCCGCCGGCTCGTGAAAAACACCCAGAAATAGCCGCCCGCCGCGACGGGGCTGACGGTCGAATAGTAGTTGAGGTTCTGATCGCGAGCCGGCAGCGCTTTGCCATTGGAACGGTCGAGCGGGCGGGCAGGATTTTTGCGCAGATCGACGATGGCGAGGTTGCTCCGGTTGACGAAAAAACCGGTGGGGGGATCCTGGATGGTCGCGTAATCGGAGCCGTCGCCGAGCGCGAACACCACCTGCAACCCGTCGGGCGTGAAGAACGGCCAACCAGGGTAGAGCGCCGGATCGTTGAAGATCTCGATCCGATTGGAAAACGTGTTGGTCGCATTGTCGAAGTCCATGACCGACAGCGAGTGCCCGAGACCATTGTCGTGATCGTTGAAGACGACCTTCTTTCCATCGGGTGAGAAGGCCGGCATCTTGGCAAAGCGCACGAGCCCGGTGGAAGGGATAAAAGCGCCGCTGCGCGTATCGAAGAGCTTCGCTTCCCGCGGTCCGAGCATCCCCGGGTTGTTGAGCGGCGCAAAGGGAAAGAGCGCCGGCAGATCACCGGCCGGTTCCGATTGCCCGGCGGTCAGCAGCTTCGAGCCGTCGGGAAAGACGGCGCCGAAGCCCCAGTCTTCGTCTCCGGCCGAGCTCGTGGCGAGCGGCGGCGGATCGGGATTCGGGTTCGCTGCGACGTCGAACGAGTTGCTCGAGTAAGGCCCGCCCGGATATTGATGGCGCTGCGCCAGGAGCATCTGTCCGTTGGCGGATAGCGAATGGCACGAATAACAAGGGCCGAGCGGCACGATGCCTCCCGCGACCGTCTTCACGACTTCGGGCTCGCGGGCCAGGGGCAAAATGCGCATCACCGCGCCGTTGTTGGGAAGGGTCTTGGCGGAGTTGTAGGTGTTGTAGTAGACGGCGCTCTTCAGGTGTCCATTGGCGAAGCTCCAGCGCTCGGTGATGGGGCCGGTCACCACGTTGCCGCTGATCGTCGTCAGTTCGACGACCGTCGGATCGGTGGAGCCTAGGCTCTCCTCTGCCGCAGCGTCCCAAGCGTCCTTGGGCAACTCCAGCTGCGCCTGCGGGATAGCGGCAAAGATCTCTTTATAATCGAATTTCTTCGACGAGATATGCACGTAAACCCCTTCGATGGGGCCAGGGGCCGGCTTCCACTGCAGGAGAGGCGGCAAGATCCCGCCGGGGAAGACCGTCTGATCATAAGGATAGAGAAACGCCATCCCACTCGTGTTGGGACCGCCGCCGGTGATTTTGATGACGGTTCCTGGCGGCAGGGTACCGGTCGTGCGATCGATGACTCTGGGCGGCGGCATGCCGGAGTCGACAGTGCCACTCCCTGCGCCACCGCCCGTTCCACTTCCCGCGGCGCCGGCACTGCCGCCAGCGCCGCTGCTGGCGCCGCTCCCGGCGCTGCCGCCAGCGCCGCTGCTTGCGCCGCTCCCGGCGCGCCCGCCAGCACCGCTGCTGGCACCGGTCCCGCCGGCGCCGCCGCTTGCACCGCTTCCGCCGACGCCGCTGCCACCGGTGCCGTTACCGCCCACGCCGCCGCTGCCGCTCGTCGTCCCCGTCCCGGCCCCTCCCGAGCCAGTGCTCGTCGTGGCGCTCGCATCGCCTTTCGGCGCGGGGGCCCGCGTGCCCGCGGGATCGTTCGAGCAGGCGATCCACGTGAGCATCAATGCGACGGGCAGAAACGACCACGGCGTACTCTTCTTCATCGCGTCTCCATCCACGTTGCGCATGAACCGAACCCCGAGGAGGGTTCGCACAGCGCTCCGCGAGCTCTCAGTTGTCAGTGCACAGATTGGCGGCTCCGCTCGTGATCACACCGCCAAAGGGTGGATGATCCAGCGCGTGCGCCGGGTACGCGTAGAGAAAGTCGTAACACATCTCTTGTGTCGTACTCGGCCCGAAGCCCACGCCCGCCGTCGTGGTGTTGTCGTAGTAGCAAGTGGTGAAGAGCGAGTCGCCCGGCTTCAAGGTGAAGTCGACGTCGTAACCAACTTGGCTGTTGAAGTTGAAGGGCTTGTCGACCAAAAGCTCCTGTCCTCCGCCGGCTCGATTGATCACCGTCGACATTCGCACGCCGAGCTTGTGCATGTGCGGCCAAGCGTGAAAGACGTAGATCGGATCGTTCGCTCCGAGGCCGGTGCGCAAGGGCAGACAGTTTCCGCTCGCATTTCCCATCGCACGGGCAGGGACATTGATCTTTTCCGTGCCGGCCCAGGTAATCGAAGCGGTATTGCGGCGGAACTTCGACGTGGCGCAGACACGGACGCCGCTACGGTCCTGGAAGGGTTGGAGCGAAGGATTGTTGTAGTGCACCTCGAGCACGTACGAACCCGTGGTCGGGGCAAGCTCGAGACCCACGTCGGGCGGTAGCTTCAAACCGTCGTTGCCGGGAGCCCAGCCCGTAACGAGCGTCTGACCTGGATGCTGCCCCGTGCAGTAGGAGTACGTGCCGTCCTGAACGCCGAGCGGGCTGCTGTAGAGAAGCCAGTGATGAAGTTTTTCCGAGTTATCGATAATCGTGGAAAATTGCAGCCCCTGCATCGGCACGCTCCACGGCGAGCTGAAGTTGAAGCACGCGTAAAACTCGACTCCGGGCAGGAAGATCATGCTCGAATCGAAAGACGAGCGATCCCCTGGCGTCTGCTGCCCGTGCGCTCGAAGCTCGACGCATTCGGTGCCATCGTCGGTGGGAGCGTCGGGTAGACCGGCGTCGTAGCGGGTTCCGGCATCGGGCGGTGGCATCATGGGACAGTTGTCGCCAGCCGGGGCGCCTTCGGCGAACCACGCGTCGAGCGTGCTCATCTCGCTCGAACTGAGCGCACCGTTTTCCGGCATCCGCCCCGCACCCGTGCGATGGATGCGATCTTGCGCCGCTTGGTAAACTTTGCGCGACGGGTCCAGCGCCGGCCTTTGCCAATCCTGCCAGCCCGCGAGCGACATCGGAGCGCCGAACATGGGCGGCGATGTGTGGCAGGAGTTGGTGCACCTCGCATCGACGACGGCTTTGGCGCGACACGCAAGCCCCGGAGTTCCGGTCCCCGGAGTGGCGTCAGGGGCTACGCCGCCGCCGCCACCGCCGCTGCCGCCACCTGTACCAGTGCCACCGCTACCGCCCGTTCCAAGACCACCGCCCGTTCCGGGACCACCGCCCGTGCCCGGATCACCGGTGCTGGTACCGCCGCCCGTTCCGCCACTACCGCCTCGACTGGGACCGCCGCCCGTACCCGGGCCGCCGCCCGTCCCGGGAGCACCACCTTTTCCAGTATCACCGCCGGTACCAGGATCGCCGCTCGTCACCGAAGCACCGCCGGCACCGTCCACGCCCTCGCGAACACGTGGGGAATCGCCAACCGAGCACGCTTGCAGGGCAGCAAGGATGACCCCGAACCGAAAAGCGTTTCGCTTCGACGCGCCCGGCATTCGATTCTTCGCTTTCTGCGGCGTCCACCGAGTACTGCCCACGCCGCGGGACTCCACGCTGCCTGCTACCAGCCAGCCATTCTCGCGACGGACTGGTTGGACCAGCCGCCTGGTTGGACCAGTAGCAGAGCCTCGGGCCTGCGGCAAGGGCAAAAGCCCCAGGCAAAGCCTGGTTCGTCTCCTCGCGTCGCGCCCGGAAACTTCGCCCCCCTCGCGGCGGCCGCGGGTCGTGCGCGGCCGCCGGGTTCCTCGATGTGGGCGAACGAACCACTCTCGAACGCCACCCACGCTGCGGGGTTGTTCCTCGGGCTATCAGCGACGTCGAAGCGACGTGCATCGCGTGCCGCGACGCATATTGGGCGGGATGCGTCGCATTCGGACAATGAACGTGGCGCCGCGGGGAGGTCATGAGCGCCGCGGACAATACAATGGCCTCAGAAGTCAATGCACTGGTCGAGCGGCGGTCGTATCCGTGACAGGCTCCTCGAACAGGACATGAGAGTCACCACCACGATCGTCATTTCATTAGCGCTCCCCATGGCCATCATGGCGGGGTGTTCGGCGGAGGCGCCGCCGGGCAGATCGGGAGCGAGCACCGGTGGCGGTGTGCAAGGCGGCGCGGGCGGCGCGGGCGGCACGCTGGATCCAGGCTCCGGCGGATCCGGTGGCATTGCCGGAAGCGGTGGAGACTCTGGCGCCGGCGGAGGACGGATCGTGGTCGCCGACGCAGACTCCGATCGTCAGGTCATGCGCGATGCGCCTGCGTGCAGCGCGGTGGTGGCAGAAAACGAGATCATCGTCGTCACCACCACGATCCCCGTCGACCTTTACTTCGTGTACGACAAGTCGAGCTCCATGCTCTTGGCCGACGTGATTGGAAGTCCCAATCGCTGGGACTCGATGGCCGCCGCCGTGAGCGCCTTCGTCGATGCCTCGGCCGCCGATGGTGGCTCGGCCGGCCTCGGAATCGGGATGGCGTTCTTTCCCATGGGAGCGCCGCTCGCATCTTGCAACGTTGCGGACTATGCCTTGCCCGTGGTCGACGTCGCGCCGCTGCCCGGCAACGCGACGGCCATCAAGAACGCCATTGCCGCGCAGATGTTCGGGCTGACGACTCCCACCGTCGTGGCGCTGCAAGGAGGCGTGCAGTATGGCACGACGTACCAAAGCGCCCATCCCGATCGCAGGCTGGTTCTCGTCCTCGCCACCGATGGAGAGCCCAACGATTGCAACAGCACCGCGCCAGCGGTGGCGGCGGTGGCGGCGACCGCTGCCGCCCAGATGCCGCCGCTCAACACGTACGTGCTCGGCATCGGTCCGAGCACTGGAAATCTCGACTCCATCGCCATGGCCGGCGGCACCAACGCGGCTTATCTGGTCACCTCCTCGGGAACGACGCAGCTCTTGCAGGCATTGAACAACATCCGCAAGCAGACGCAGACCAAAGTGGGAACGATGATCGCGTGCTCCCAGAAGATCCCTCCCTCCAGTTCCTCCCAGGCGCTCGACTACGCGGCAACCGTGGTCAGAACGACGACCGGTGATGCCGGCATTTCCTCTTCGCCGCCGCGCGTCTCCGATCGTGCCGCATGCGGCACGATGGAAGGCTGGTACTTCGACGACCCCAAGCAGCCGACGACCATCGAGTTCTGTCCCGCAACTTGCGGCATGGTTTCGACGGGAAGAAGCCGGTTGACCATCGAGATTCCCTGCTTGCCAGTTCCGCCGCCTCCGCCGTCCTATCGATAGGCGGCGACGAAACCCGGCCTAACCGCCCTCGGTCAATCCCAGAAACGCGGAGAGTCGTACCGATTCCTCGGCGGTGAGCACCTGGGACAACCAGTCGTGCTGGCCGCGCGCGCTGACGAAGTGCCGGCGATTGTCATTCTCCGCCTCGCGAACGAGCCTTTGAACCTGGAGATTGGCGGTCGACTGCACGGCCAGGGTGAGAATCGAGCTTCTCTCGGCCCGGGCGTTGGATTTGGACAGCATGGCGCGTACGCGGGTGGCCGTCTCGGGCGACATCACCGTGACGTTCCGCCAGTCCGCGGCGATGACGTACTTCGCCTCTGGTGCCAACCCGCTCACCCGCTCACCTATCATCCGAATCATGGCGTCGACGTCGGCGATCGAGCGATAGCCGGCCGCCACTCTGATTTCCATCAAGCGTCCAACTTTGAATTCGCAGGTATTCGACGCCATCCCTACGATAGATTCTTGCCCCTGCGTCGGCGGCTGTCGAGCACCGTGAGATTTCCCGCGTGCTCGACCGTGTTCGTCGAAGCGCTTACAAGGAGGGTCGTGCGGGAGCAGGTCGCACACAGGACCGAGCTGGGATCTTTGGCCGAACGAAAATTCGCGGTACCCCTCCTCCCATGCTGCCGGCGAGCACGATGGTGCAGCCAAGCGCTGGCGGGACGGTTCGACGCGCGGCCAGTAGGCGATTCGCCGCATGAAGCATCATGACGCCGCGCGGGCTCGGCGAGGCCCGAGCGGCGTCAATGACCCTTCAAAGAAGTTGCAAGGAAAGGGTTGCCGTGTTGGGACAGGTCACGGGCGGCACGTCGGGTCCCGCGCCATTCAATTCGGACGTCATCGAGTAATGTCCGCCCGGACATCCTAAAGGTCGAGAGCAGTTGAGCACATGGCCAGTGGCCGACCACGGCTCCGAGCCGCTGATACTCGGAAGTGCGCCGTCCATGTCAGCATTCGAGCTGGCGCGACTGACGGTTACCCTGAACGGCGTTGGCCCAGCGGCCGAAGCAGTCGTTCGCGCCAACGTACAGCCAGTGGCTTGCACATCTGCGCCATACGCACAGTTGACAGGCGACGGAAGGCTGGGGTCCGTTGCGCTACCAAATTCCCAACCCGTGAGGGACATGGGTATATCCGTAAGAATGCATTGGGTCTTGTCCGACGCCTCGGTGCAGCTCGATGCCGTCGTAGAAAGAACTGTTGCGACGAGAGCAATGAGTTTCGTCAGCGTGATGAGGTCAGTTTTCATATCGTTCCTAGAGTGACGTCGCAGGAATGCTTCATTGACCGGACGAACGTTCGGACAAGCAAGGCGTGGCGAGCGAAGTCGAGTCGCTGATGCCTGCCGTCGCACTAAGCAAGGTGCATACCCACGCCAGGGGACTGCGATGCGGGCCAGGAACGCGGGCTGGTCAACGTCCGGTGCGGGCACGTGCCGGGCCCGTGTGCCCGCCGATTCCTTCTATTTCTCCGTCGAGCTCCTGCGCTGGGCGTGATTGGGATCAACCGATGATCGGTGGGCTCCATCGACCGCGATGGTCCTGGGCTCGCCCGTGCTCTTGACCGCGTCGCGGTCGAGATCGGATTGGTGCTCGCGCCACCAGGCCCGCGCGCTTTCGCTGTCCCAGAGCTCGACGGTGCACGCTTCGACGCGGCGGCGGAGCTCGTCGGCGCTCTGTGGGCGGCGTTGGGGATCCTTTTCGAGGCAAGCCAGTACGATCGCGTCGAGCTCGGCTGGGATCGCCACCCCTCGCGCCGACAGCGGCTGCGGCTGCTGGTGGAGGTGCTGGCCGCAAATCTCGACCATCGACTTGCCGTTGAAGACATCGACACCCGCGAGCAAGTAATAGGCGACCGCCCCCAGGGCATAAATGTCGGTACGGGCGTCGACCGAGTCCGGATGGAGGATGGACTCCGGAGCCATGTATTGAGGGGTGCCGACGACTGCGCTGGCGCCTGTCAGCTTGACGTCTCGATCGACCTCGAACTCTTTGACGAGGCCGAAGTCGAGCAGCTTCACGACGTCACGTTCCCCCCCTTGCGTGCACAGCATGATGTTGGCGGGCTTGATGTCGCGATGGATCAGGCCGATGGCGTGGGCTTCGGTCAGCGCGCCGCAAACCATCGCTACGATCCGCACCACTCTGCCGGGCGACTGCGCGCCGTCCACCGCTACGATTCGCTCCAGCGTCGCGCCGTCGAGGAGCTCCATCGCGTAGTAGAAGACGCCGTCGTGGGTTCGCCCGTAGTCGAAGATGGTGATGGTGTTGGGGTGGGTCAGACGCGCGGTCAGCTGGACCTCGCGCTCGAAACGACGGAGGTTGATCTCGCCGGCCCGATCGACCCGCAGCAGTTTCACCGCGGTGGGGCGCCGCATCATCCCGTGGCGGGCCAGGTAGACTTCCCCCATTCCCCCTTCGCCGAGTTTGCGTTCGAGCACGTACTGGCCGAGCCGGCGGGCCTCGCGGACCTCGGCCCGCAATCCGTAGATGACCCACGAGATGACGGTGCACGTGATGACGGCGAAGCCCCAGATCATGGCGGCGGTGGCAGGCAGCCATGGATAGGCCCCCGAATCGCGGGCGCGCCAGGCGAGCCCACCCTCGGCGGTCGGTACCAGGACGGTCGTCACCAGGATCATCGGGGCGCCGAACAAGGCGGAGATGAAGATGGTGCGACGAGGCGTCGATGGGATCAGGGCGGCGCGAATGGCGACCATCATCGCCATTCCGCCCAGTTCCAGCATCGACACGTACCCATCGGCCATCACGACCCCCTCCGCGGTCACGATCGAATGATCGCGGGCGAACCCGGCCAAGATGTAGCGCCCCATGAGCGCGCCGATGATCGTGTTGAGCAGCAGACCGCCGCTCTCCATCCAGCGAGAAAACCGGATCGACCGCTCCCCCCGCCGGCTCAGCCACCAAAAGATGCCAGCGTTGGCGGTCGAAGCCAAAGTGAGCAGCCAGTCCACCCCTGGCTTCGCCACTGCTCCGACCGCACCTAGGCCACTGCTCAGCAGAATGATGAAGAAGATCACCTTCCAGAAGAGGGCGACCCTGGTCTGAAGGAAGGCGCGTCCCTCCTCGCTGTTCTCGCTGCCGGGTGATGGTCTCTGACTCGGCATGGCGGTGCGATCGATCAGCCCCCCATCGCGATGTGATCTTCAGCGTAGCGACGGCAAGCGGCTTCTTCTGCCGCTTGCCGTCGACGTGGGTTCGACCTTCAGCCGCCGCCGCGGCCGCCGTCCATCGTGGGAGTCGCGCAATTGCCCTGATTGTTGCACGTCATGGGAGCCGTGCAGTCTGCGCTCGTGCGGCAGGCGACGCATTCGTCGTCGTCGCAGAAGGGCTGCATGGGGTTGGTGCAATGGGCGTCCGTCACGCACTCTTCGCAATCGCCGTCGGCCGTGCAGTAGGGACTGCCGGTGTTGCCGGCGCACTGCGCGTCGGTCGCGCACTCGGCGCAGATCTTGGTCGTCGGATGGCAGTAAGGATTGTTGCCGCCGCCGTCCGCTGAGCAGTTCGCGTCGGTGGTGCAGGTGGGCTCACAATTGTTGTTGACGCAAATCTCCCCCGCGACGCAATGGCTGGCGTCCACGCACTCTTCGCAGCTGCCGCTAGGGAGGCCTGCCGTGTTGGGAGTCAAGTCGCAATGCTTGTCGGTGGTCTCGTCCGCGCAGTCCGTGTCGCCGAGGCAATCGACGCAGCGGTTGTTCGGCGCGTCGCAGACCTCGTTCGTCTCGCACGTCGTCGTCCCGCAGGGGCTCTCGCAATCGCCATTGACACACATCGCTCCCGCCGGACAATGGGTGTTGTCGATACATTCCTCGCACGAGTACGCGGGAAGACCCGCCGTGTTCGGCCGCGTGTCGCAATGCGGATTGGTGGGCTCGACGGCACAATCCATGTCGGTCATGCAGTCGACGCAGCGACTGTTGGGCAGGTCGCAGATGTTGTTCGACGACGGGTTGGTACTGCAGGGATTGGCAGTGCCGCAGCCCATTCTATCGCCCGAGGCATCGGCGGTACCCGATCCGCCCGATCCGGCCATGCCGGTCCCGCCCGTTCCACCCGACGATCCGCCGGATCCCGTCGTGCCCGATCCGCCAGTGCCCGCCGTACCGGTGCTCGATCCGCCAGTCGCAGCGGTGCCGGTCGCCGTACCCGGGGTGGAGTCGTCACCGCTGCAGGATTGCAGCACCCATGGCGTGACGACAAGCACCCACGCCAGCCAATAAGCATCTTTTTTCGCCATTGCTCCATCTCCCTTTGCGCCCTGAACACGTCGACTCTATGCATGCAATTTTTCAATTACAAGCATGTACGCAATCGAGGCGCGAGATGGACCGTTGATTTCCTTTCACCTTCACTTTGGAGTTGCGGGTTTGGTCTTGCATCCGAAGAGGACGTCGACCTTCGCAGTCGCGCCTCCCGCCTGCATCTCGGTACAAGTTTGCGGACAGGCGACGATCTTGGTCGGATTGCTGGGATTGTCGTAGTGCCAGCCGTGGGCGAACATGGAGCAGGCAGCGGCCGCCGGGACGCTGCCCAGACTCGACGCGAATCCATTGCCGCTGGTGTAACGGACGTTGACGCTCGTGAAGTCGAGCATCTGTCCGGCGGGCGGCATGGGCAGGTTCCATTCGCACGTAACGGCGCTGACGGTCGATGCCTCCGTGCCTACGCAGCTTCCCACCGATTCGCAGCCGAACGTGACGTCGATCTGACCAGCTCCCTGCCCCTGCACTTGGGTGCAGGTGCTCGGGCAAGCCAATATCTTGGTCGGGTTGAAGTTGTTGTCGAAATACCAGCCGCCCATCGTGCAATCGGCCGCCGAATTGACCCTGCCGATGATGTTGACCCCCCCGTCGCTCGACCGCCGAACTTCGACCAGGTCGACGGCGAATGTCTTGCCCGCGGGGGGCGCCGCCAGCGCCCAATCGCAAGAGATCTTGGTGCCCGACGTCGTAATGATCTTCTTGGCCAGGGCGTCGAAGACGGGCTTGAAATCCTGGAGACACAAGTCGCCCGCCACCCCCATGGTCTGGGCCACGAGATCGACGTAGACCCGTCCGATCTCGGCAGCGTCGGGGCATTCCGTGAAACAATAGACGCCGTTGAGCGTCCATTTGGCGAGCATCACCGGATCGAGCGCGGTGAAATTGGTACGGAAGGCCGCCGCCGAGTTGTTGGGCCCGTCGGTCGCGTCGTCGTCGGTCACGACAAAGAGCGATTTGGTGGCCTCGGGCCTCAGGTATTGGCGCCATTGGGGATAGGTCTGGATGATGATGTTCAGGGCGTCGTTGCTGTCGACTTCCGTGGGGATGTGCACGTAGTTGGGGAGCTTCGTGTCGCCCGGGCAGGTGCCCGATCCCAATGGCGCGCCGATGCAGACGGCGCCGGGATCGCCAATCATGATGACGCGGACATCGATACCGCTCGCGATGATCTGCTGGGAAAACGAGTTCAGGTTCTGCTGCACGAACACGATCTCCTCGTCCATGCTGCCCGAGCTGTCGACGGCGATGATGATGTCGGCTGGCACCACCGTGGTGATGTCCTTCGACGTGGACTGGGTCGCGGCGCATCCCGGCGTAATCGACCGACCGTCCGTCGCATCGGCGGCGCTGTCGGCACCGCTGTCGACCCCTTGGCCTCCGACTCCGCCGCTCGGGTCGATGGGGCCGCCGGTGGTGGTGCCTGTCGTCAGAGCGCTCCCGCCTTGACCGCCGCTGCCTCCTCCTCCCGAGCTGCCGCCCGAGCCGCTGCTCGCGCCACCGTTGCCCCCCGTGCGACCGGACGTCGAGCCTGCACTCGGATTGTCGTCAGCCGAACAAGAGAACAAAATAGCCGCGGCGATAGCCGAGCCCGCGGCCAGGCGAGCCACCCTCAAAACCGGCATAGTACGTCCTTGCTGGAGACGGCCTTCGCCATCCTGGTTGAGATCGGGCGCGCCTCGACTTCTCCAGTGTAAGTGTCTGCTGGTACCGAGACTGAGCAATGCGCGGCGATCATTTTCCGATCCGACCCCGAGAATGCTCGCCTCACGGCGCGCGAAACGCGAAGTGCGCGAAGTCGGCGTACCCGGCCGCGCCCGCCGATCCGATCGATGCCGCGAACACGCCGATCTTGGCGCCAATCCAGCGACCTGGTTGCGCCTGGAACGTCTCCCTATTCGATCCTGCCACCGGTGCTTTCCAACGCACCGTTGGTAGGGCCGTGCGTCGTCATTACCGGTTGCGGTTCGGGCGACGCGTGTCCGTCGGTTTCCCCGAACATGACCACCCGATCCCGTCCGCGGTCCTTGGCCTGATAGAGGGCGACATCGGCCGCCTTGACGACCGCCGCGATGTCCATCCCATGGTCGGGGAAGACCGCCATTCCGAACGACAGGGTAATGGCGCCCAGATCTCCATCGCCATGCCTTACCCGAAGAAGGTGGGCGTCCTGGCGAATTTTCTCCGCGCGCTGTTGCGCGCCTTCCGCGGACGAGGGGGACAGGATGAGGGCGAACTCTTCGCCGCCGTAGCGACAGGCAATATCGGTTCGGCGCACGTGGCTCTTCAGGAACCCGCCCAACGCGCGCAGAACGGCGTCGCCCCCGTCGTGACCGAACTTGTCGTTGAATTGCTTGAAGTGGTCGATATCGATCATGAGGACGGCCAGCTGCGCACCGGCACGCATCGTCCGGTACTGCTCTTGAGACAGAGCATCCTGCAGGTAGCGGCGGTTGAAGAGCCCCGTCAATGGATCGCGCAGCGACAGGTCGCGCATTGATTCGCGAAGCTTCAAATTGGCGATGCCGAGCCCGATGTTGTCGGCGAGAATCTTCGCCAATTTGCACTTTTCGGCCATGCGCGCTTCGTCATTGCTCCTGTCGCTTCTGGGCGGGCCATCGAGTAAACAGAGGATGCCCAGCGTCACTCCCTGCGCGAGCAGCGGCAAACAGATGTACATGTGTCCATCGTCATTCACATGAGCGCATCTGCCCTCGTGACCGACGACGAGGTGAACCTGTCCGCGCCGATGTGCCCAACACTCGCTCGGTGGAAAGATCACGCTGGCCGGCGGCCGCGCGCCCCACACCGCGGCGGCGTCCAACATGTCACGCGTGCCGTTGAGAACGAACACGGCGCCCGAGTCCTCGGGAAATAGCTGCATGACCGTTTCCGAGATGACTGAGTAAGCCTCGGCTTCCGTGGTGCTGGTCTGCAAGAAGTCGTTCATCTTGCTGAACAACGTGATCTCTTGATTGCGTTTGGACAGTTCCATCGCCTGGTTTCGGAGCTCGACGTTCGCCGCATTCAGCTGGACGGTTCGTTCGGCCACGCTGATCTCCAGATGAGCCTTTTGCTGCGCCAGCTCGGCGGTGCGCTCGGCGATGATCGATTCGAGCCCTTGCCCATAGGATAAGAGCTTGTCCTGGCTGTCCTTCAGGTCGGCGGCCATGCGGCCGAATGCGGCGGCCAGAGCACCTAGTTCTTCGCTGAGTTTCATTGCAGGTTGGCTGGCTCTGACCGGTTCATGTTTTCGGCAAACTCCAACGCCACGTCGAGCGTCTGCAAGAACTCCTCGACCCTGAGCGGCTTGGTGAGGTACCGAAAGAAGCCCGCCTGCAAACCCCGCTCGATGTCGCGCGGCATCGCATTGGCGCTCAAGGCAACGACAGGGATGTGCGCCGTCATGACGTCGGCGCGCAGGAGCTGCATGGCTTTGATGCCGCTCATGCCCGGGAGATTGATGTCCATCAGGATCACGTCCGGCTGCGACTCTCGCGCCAGCTCGATGCCGAGCGTGCCGGTCCTCGCGCTGAGCAGGCGCATCGACGGGCGGCGGGCGATGATCTGGACGACCAATTGCAGGTTGGCCGCGTTGTCCTCTACATAGAGCAAGGTGCGCTGCCGTGCCCCGCCCTCCACGAACGGTTCTTGAATCATCGTCAGTTCGCTGGCGTCGGAGTCGAACCGTGGTGCGGCATCCGCCATGAACTCGACCCAGAAGGTGCTTCCCAGCCCGACCGCGCTTTCCACGCCGATCGTGCCGCCCATCACCTCGACCAGTCGCTTGCTCACCATGAGGCCGATGCCGGTGCCCTCTTCCGAGTTGCCTTGCCCGAGGCGATTGAAGGACTCGAAGAGCTGCGCCACCTTCTCCGGAGGCAATCCGGCACCGGTGTCCTTCACGCTGATGCGAATGCGTCCCGGGGCGCTCGGGGCGCACGTCACTTCCACCCTTCCCTCCTTGCTGTTGTACTTGATTGCGTTGGAAAGCAGGTTGATGAGCACCTGCTTCACACGGGTGCGATCGGCGTTGACGAAGTAAGGCACGTCGAACTGGGGAAACCTCATGCTAAGGCCAGCCTTGAACGCCTGCGGTTCGATCATGGCCTGGCAGTCGAGCATGACTTCCGGCAGCGACACTGGCTCCAGTGATAACGACAGTTTGCCGGCCTCGATGGTCGCTAGATCGAGGATCTCGTTGATCAACTTCAGCAGATACCATCCCGCCTGGAGGATCTGGTCGACGCTCTCCTTCTGGAAGGGCGATGCGGCGGGGGACTCCGACTGCATCAACTGGGCGAAGCCGAGGATCGCGTTGAGCGGACTGCGCAGCTCATGGCTCATACTGGAGAGAAAATCCGACTTCGCGAGGTTGGCCTTTTCCGCCACCGCCTTGGCGGCCTCGAGTGCGCTGTTCGTCTCCTGCAGCGTCTGCTCGAAGTGCTTGCGGTCGGTCATGTCACAGGCCGACGCGAACACACCCTGCAGCGTCCGGTCTCGGTCGTAGAAGGTGGTCGCGTTGTAGGAGACGACCGTGGTTTTCCCGTCGCGGGCGCGGGCGGTAAGCTCGTAGTTGGTGACCTTCTTTTCGCTCAATACGAGCTTGATGCCTGCCTCCGCCCGTTCCGGATCGGTGAAGTAGTTCTTGAACGGTGCGCCAATCAACTCATCGCGCGTGCAACCGGTGAGCGCCTCCGTCTGCTTGTTGACGTCGGTGATGATGCCGGACGGGTCGGTGGTCATCAGGGCGTCGATGTTGGATTCGATGAGAGAGCGCGTATAAAACTGCTGGTCGCGGAGGCGCTGATCGAGCTTCTTTTGCTCGGCTTCCACCCGCTTGCGCGCGGTGTTGTCGGTGCCAATCAGCAGATAGCCGATGATCGCATCTTGCGCGTCGCGCAGCGCGGTCACCGACACCACAGCCGGAAACCGGCTCCCATCCTTGCGGAAGTACGTCAGCTCGTAGATGTCCTCGATCCCGCGCGACGCCTTGAAGACCAACGCCTCGAAGCCAGGTGTGATCGGCGTGCCGAGCTCGAGGCTCAACGCCTTGGCGCGCGCTATCACTTCCTGCGGATCGGAGATGTCCGCCGGCGTGATCTTGTTCATCACCTCCGCCGCCGTGTATCCGAGCATTCGCTCGGCTCCGACGTTGAAGATCTGAATCACGCCCTTCGCGTCCGTCGCGATGCTGGAGAAGTTGGCGCTGTTGAAGATCGCGCTCTGCAAAGCCCCCGCTTTGAGCAGCGCTTCCTGGCGTCGGACCTCGATAATGACCTTCGTGGCGCCGGTATCACCGTCCGTCGCCGCGTGCTCCTCTTGCAAATTGGGTATGGGCAATTGGTCCCCAGGCGGAGACGTCCAAAGAACACGTTCGCCCCCCTCGGATCTCAAGCAAGACGCGAGCCATGCGCGGCACGGCACGGCCGTCACGATCGCCCGAAGGAGACACCCCGATCCGTCGCTTGGTCTTCAGCAAGTCAACCATGGGGCTTTCGCCGCGTCATTGGAATGCCCCTTCGCGACGGGAACTTGACTCCCACAGGCACCCAGTAGGCATCTCGGCGCCCGGACCCATGAGGAAAGGCGGACGCACAGTAAGGGTGAGCACGTACGGAACGGTGACTCCGATGACCACGACCTCGAGGCGCTCGCCTTCGTGCTAGCGGCGGTTCCCGGCGTCATGATGCTTGGCGATTTGGACAGGCGAGAGCGCCTTACCATAGATGGCCACCTCGTCGACGACGCCGGAGAAGTTGTGACTCCCGGTCGACCACTCGAGACCGAGGGCCAGCTCGGAGTTGCGCACGCTCATCGATCCATTCACCGGCTGTGACGTCACCATGACCCCGTCGACATAGAGGTACGCGCGCGTGCCGTCGAAGGTGGCGGCGTAGTACCCGTACGTCGAGCTCGCCGCGAGCGGCCCTTGCATGCCGATTTGGCCCCCGTCGGGGACATCGTACTCGAATGCGGTGTAGGACGCGCTCGCGCCTGCCGTCGGTAGCAGGTAAAGGAGAAAGCCATTGCGGTTCGGAGGGCCGCCGGCGGAACTTCCCATCAGATGCTGGAAGTACGATCCCTCGCCGCCGTCGGCCAGGGGCTCGCGCCGTGCCCAACATTCGATCGTGAACAGCGCACCGCCGGGGAAGTCGAAATCGCGCGGCCGCATGGCAGTGGCGTAGCTGCCCACGCCGTCGAAGCGGATCGCCGTATCGCCATCGCCCGCGATCGCGCCGGGGGCACCGAGCGCATGACCGCCGCCTTGCAAGAAGAGATCGTTTTGATGGCCCGATTCGTCGGGGACCGTCGAACCGGCCCGGATCCCCATGCGCCAATAGGCGAGTGGACCGTCGGCCAGCACGATACTGCGGTAAGACGTTCCGCCTTCGTTGGTCGGCGCATCAGCCAAAGGCGCATCAGCCAAAGGCGCATCAGCCAAAGGCGCATCAGCCAAAGGCGCATCAGGCAAAGGCGGAACGCCATCGGTCTTGGAACCGGTTTCCGCCACGTCGGATCGCGCACCGTCGCTCGCTCGCGCGTCGATGAACGGAGGAGCGTCCGCAGCGGCGTCGCTTCGCGCGTCGCGCGGAGGTGCATCGGCCGGCGACGGGGCGTCGGCGCTGTCGCTGGTGACGTCGTGATCGCTCGGCGCAGCGTCGTGCGACGGTGCGTCCGCCGCTGAGGAGACGTCGGGCTCGATCGGCGCGCCGCCGTCGTTGGCGGTCGAAAAGGGGGACCCGTTGCAACCGCCGACATGAGTCGCGAGGCCGAGCGTCACCGCGATCGCGCTGCGCGCTGGCCAAGCGTGCTCGTTTCCAATCATTGCGCGCAGCATAGCGGCGCGTGCCAGCGCCGTCGATATCGGGGAGGAGCCGATCGCCTCCTACGGCTCGGGGCGCGGTCCCGAAAGGGCAGCTGGCGCTGCTCGAATCAAGAACGCGAGTCCGTCGAGGAATGCCCGCTCGCGAATCTGGTTTCGACCCGCGAAGAGCATCATGGCGGCGCCTTGCATGGCGGTGACGACGATTTCGACGGCGCGGTCGAAGGTCGGGAGCTCGGCGAGATCCGGAAAGAGAGTCCGTGCCTCGTCGAGGATGTGCTTGTGGTGCTTGGCGACGATGGGCGAGAGAGCCTCGCGGAGGGCGGGTTCGGTCGGGGCAGCCGCGTAGAGCTCGTGGAGCACGCGCACCTCCTCCGTCTCGAAGACCGACCACAGCCCGCGGATGGCGCGCTCGAGCGCATCCTTGCCCGACCGGTGGGTGCGCATCGCGCGACGAAACTTGGGAAAGAGTGAGGAACAGAGCTCCTCGGCCGCCGCGGAGAGCAGGGCCTCCTTGGTGGCAAAATGTTTGAACAGCGCTCCCTGGGAGACGCGCGCGCGCGCGACGATTTCGGTCGTCGTCGTATTCGCATAACCAAGGTCCACGAGCGATTGGATGGTGGCGTCGAGGAGGGCCCGGCGGGTCGTGGCTTTTCGATGAGCCTGGGTGCGGCGCGTCTTCACGACCTCGCACCATAGCAGGGCGCAAAAGGTCGGACGCGCGCGGTTCTCCCGCTCGTAACTTCACGGGTTGATTGATAAATAAAAAGTGACTAGTCACTTTCTATTCAATGCGCTATCCCGAGGACATGTCGCCGATCCTGATCCTGCTGGCGGTGCCGCTCTTCATTGGGACTTTCTGGGGCGAGGCATGGCTGCGGCGGCGTCGCGGGATGTCGTTCGACGTCGCGGACGGCGCTACGAGCGTGGGGATGGGAGCGGGATTCCTGGCCATCAACTTGCTCGCCTCCGGCGCCGCGCTCGCCCTTTTTCAGGTGCTCTACGAACACCGCTTTTGGGACTTGGGGGGTGGCGCTTGGGTGTGGGGACTTGCTCTCGTCGCCGACGACTTCGTGTTCTATTGGGCGCACCGGACCTCCCACGAGATCCGGTTCTTCTGGGCAACGCACGAGGCGCATCACTCGAGCGAGCAGTACACGCTCACGACGGCACTCCGTCAGCCGTGGACAGAGCCGCTCGCGGTCGTGTTTTGGTTCCCGCTGCCGCTGCTCGGTCTACCGCCGGAGACGCTCCTTGCAACGCACACCGTGAACCTCATCTACCAGTACTGGATCCATACCGAGCTCGTAGGTCGGCTCGGGATCCTGGAGTGGATCCTGAACACGCCATCGCATCACCGGGTCCACCACGGCTCGAATCCCCGCTACATCGACAGGAACCATGGAGGCATCTTCATCGTGTGGGACCGCTTGTTCGGCACCTTCGAGCCCGAGACGGAGCCGCCGGTGTACGGGCTGACCAAGCCGCTGGCGAAGCGCGGCGTCCTCCACGCGTCGTTTCACGAATGGCTCGCCATGCTGCGGGACTTGCGACGGGCGCGCACGTGGCGCGGACGCACGACGGCCCTCTTCGGCCGGCCCGGCACCGACTATCTGGCGTACGAGCGGACCTGCGAGAGCGCACTCACGACAGTGCGTTGACCAGCGTCTCGGTCAACACGCGTCCCGCGCGTCCGTCTTCGTCGAGCGATGGGTTATACACCGTGATCTCGATGCCAATCGCTCGGTCGCTTGCCCGCGCGATTCGCAGCACCGTCTCGAGCTCGTTCGGCGTCAAACCGCCTGGCAGTCGATACTCCACCGCTGGCATGACGGCGTCATCGAGACAGTCGGCGTCCACATGGATCCAGAACCCTGCGAGCTCCGCGCGCTCGAGATGTTTGACCGCTTCCCGGGCCGCCGCCTCGGCGCCCATGCGACGGACGGTGGGCAGATCGAATGAGCGAAGCGCTGGCGGAAGCGGCTGGCTGCCGTAGCTTGCCTGCTCTTCGGCATCGCGGAATCCAAACGCAACTGCATCGGTCTCGCGGATGAGCGGTGCGCGGTTCTCGAGGTTCGTGATCACAGCCGGTCCATGTCCAGTCGCGAACGCGAGGTCCATCGAAGCGGCTTCTCCGTTCGGATTGGCCTCCGGCTGGTAGAAATCGGCGTGCCCATCGACGAACAGCAGGCCGTAGCGGCCGCGCCTTCGCAGCGCGAGCGCCGGACCGAGAAGGATGGAGCAGTCCCCACCGAGGAGGATCGGGAACTCGGCTCTATCGAGCAGGTTGCCTACCGCATCGGCCAGCTTGACCGAATAGGTGGCGATTGCCTGCGCGTTCAGGGTGAGCGTTTGCGGGTCGCGTACCGGATCGTACGGGGCGTCGGGCGCGACCCGTCCCGCGCGACGGGCGCTCAAGCGCTCGGCAAGCCCATGGTCCAGCAACGTCTCGGGGAGACGTTCGACGCCGGTGGGTCTCAGACCGAGGACGGAGGGTGCTTCGAGAACCGCATGGCGGTGAGTCATGGCGTACGCTCCTTTCCTTGGGTTGCATTCAGACAACGTACCGTGACAGGTCGAGCTTCTGCTCCGTTAGGATGAGGGTGCTTCGAGAATTCTGCGGCCCCCAATATGACGACTTACGCGCGACGCCTGGGACTGATGTCCGGCACGATGGCCGTCGTCGGCGGAATCATCGGCGGCGGTATCTTCCGCAACCCCGCCGTCGTGGCCGCACGGGTCAAGACCTCCGAGCTCACGCTGTTGGTCTGGGGCCTCGGCGGGATCGTGGCGCTGGCCGGCGCGTTCTGCTTCGCTGAGCTTGGCGCGCGCAAGCCGAAGGCTGGCGGCAGCTACGTCTACCTGCGTGACGCCTTCGGGCCGTTGCTCGCCTTCCTCTACGGTTGGGCGCTCCTCCTCGTGATCTCGACCGGCGCGACTGCCGGCGTCGCCATGACCTTCGCCAGCTATGCGATCGAGCTTTTGCACCTGCCTGGCAGCGCGCATCAACCGCTCGCGATTGGCGCTATCGTGCTGCTCTCCGCGGTCAACTATGTCGGCGTCAAGCCGGGCGCGATCGCGCAGAACGTGCTGACTGTCCTCAAGCTGGGCGGCCTGGCGTTGCTCATCGGCGCGGGCCTTTTCATGGCCCTTCCGGAGGGCGCCGCCGAGACCGCGCGCGTCGTGCCCCATGCGGCCGGCCCGACGGGTTTCGACATCGTGATCGCGGTCGGCAGCGCGCTCGTGCCGGTGCTGTTCACGTACGGCGGCTGGCAGCAGACCAACTACGTCGCCGAGGAGATGGTCGACGCCGAGCGCAACCTGCCGCGCGCGCTCACGCTAGGCGTGTGCGTCGTCGTGCTGGTCTACCTGGCCGCGAACCTGGCGTACCTGCGCGTACTCGGACCGTCAGCGCTGGCCGCCAGCGAGGCGCCCGCCGCGGATGCCATGCGCACCCTGCTCGGTGACACCGGCGCGACGCTCATCGCCGCGGCCATCGCCGTTTCGACCTTCGGCTTTCTCGGGCTGGTGATCATGGTCACACCGCGTGTCTACCAGGCCATCGCCGCCGACGGGCTGTTCCTGCCCGCCTTCGCCAAGCTGCACCCGACGCACCGCACGCCGACGCGCGCGATCGCGCTGCAGGCGGCTTGGTCGATCGTCCTGGCGCTCTCGGGTAGCTACGGCCAGCTGGTCGACTATGTGGTGTTCGGCGACTGGATCTTTTTTGGTCTCACCGTCGCCACGTTGTTCGTCTACCGCGCGCGCGACCGCCAGGTCGGCGGCAGCCCGGCCCGCACCGGCTTCCGCACGCCCGGCTACCCGTTCGTCCCGGCGCTGTTCGTCATCGCGTCGGCCTACGTGGTGGTGAGCTCGGTGGCGACGAATCCCCTCAATGCGCTCATCGGCAGCGCGCTGCTCATGGCAGGCGTCCCGGTCTTCTACTTCTGGAAGAAGCGGGGCGGCACGTGAGCTCGAGCGCTCCTCGCAGACGGCTCGAGATGCCTTCCCGCTGCGGCGGGTCGCCAGCTGAAACCGAAATCGTCGTGGCGCGTAGTCCTGGCATCTACGGAGCGATCAACCCGTGACCGTCGATCTTGTCCATGAGGTCTCCGCTCTCGCGAGGTGTTGGCGATGCCCAAGACGTCGTTCGTCCCCGGTTCGCACGGTTTCCGTTTTCTCAACGAGTTTCAGGACAAGGCGCTCGGCACCGTGCCCATGTACGGCGCCTGCGGAGGCATGTCCTACGCAGCGCTCGACTATTTCATGTCTGGACGGGCGATTCCCCCTGATGCAAGAACGCCGTCGAATTCGAGTGTGCTGGGTCGATACATCTGGGACCGCCACTGGGACAGCACCGTGCGAAGTTGGCACGCTGCGAAACACGCCGAGCTTTCGGCGTGCCTCGATGACCAAGCGCTGGCACGGCGGACGACGCACGCCGAATGGGGACGCCTCTGCGCGGCGATCGACCGGGGGACGACGGTTGTCCTCGGATTGATCGGATGGGGGCCCGTCCCATCGCGCAACCATCAAGTCGTTGCCTACGGATACGATGACAGCCCGCAGATGATTTACGTTTACGACAATCGCGTCGGTCCGGAAGAAATGTGCCTGGTGAACGATGGCAGCTCGACGTACTGGTGGCCTTCGGGAGTCGGCCCGTCGAGCTCGTATTCGTCGTTGGATAGGTGGCGGGGTTGGTTCGTCCAATCGGGATACTGGCCACGCACGCCCGTCAGCCTTCGATTCGCGCCTCCTGGGAGCAACCGCAACCGCAATTCAGTCTGAATCACGGGTAACGGGCCCGAGGAAACCGACGACCGGGTAGAGTAGGCGCAACCATGATGGCCGCCGGCCGCCTGCGCGCGACGAGTCTTTCAGGCTTGGGCGTTCTCGCGGCCGTGGCCTTCACGGGCACGGCGTGGGCGCAAGCGGAGGCGATACACCTCGAATATCGCGCTGATGAAGGATGTCCCGACGCCGCCTCGTTTTTCGCCCAAGTGCAAGAGCGGACAGCGCGCGCCAGATTGGCTTCGACCAATGAAAGCGCCCGCACCTTCGTCGTCACCCTTGCCCGCGGGCGCGCCGGTGCCATCGGTCGGCTCGCGATTCAGGAACACCAACTTACAACGCGGACTTCGACGCGTGGCTGGTGCCGCAATAAGTTCAGTCCGCGACCATAGATTGACATCGAAAGCTTCGATGTCTATCTATCCCGCATGCGACCACCCATGGGAGAGCCCATCGGGCTACAAGTCACCCGAACGGCCAGGCTGCTGAGCCGCGCTTTCGACGAGGCGCTGGCCGGGGCGGGCGGATCGCTTCCTGTTTGGCTGGTGCTGGTGTCGCTCAAGGGCAAGAAGCACGGTCAACAAAGCGACCTGGCGGCCGCGGTGGGCGTCGAGGGGCCGACCTTGACACACCATCTGAATCGCATGGAGACCGCGGGGTGGGTCGTGCGTTCCCGCGACCCTCAGAATCGAAGGATCCATCACGTGGAGCTCACGAAAGAGGGGAACGCCCTTTTCGTGCGCCTGCTCGCCTGCGTCATCCAATTCGATCGGCAGCTGCGCCGTGGCCTGAGTGAAAAAGACGTCGCCAATCTCGGCAGCTTGCTGGAGCGGCTTCGACACAACACGACGGCTCGAAGCCTGGCGGAGGTGGAGCCGTGAAGCTCAGCCGACGCACCTACCGCGCTCTCGTGACGGCCCACGTGCTTTGCTCGGTCGGATGGTTTGGAATGGCGGTGGTTTCCGCCTTCAGCGCCGTCCTGGCGAGCGTGCGCGGCGAGCCCGCTCTCGCCCTTTCGCTCTATCGGACCATCGAAGCCCTTCCCTGGCTTTCCATACCGACTGGGCTCGCGGCCGCGATCACCGGTATCCTTCTCGGTTTCAGCACGAAGTTCGGTCTGATTCGGTATTGGTGGGTGGTAACGAAGATGGGAATCGCAGCGGCCGTGGTCGTGACCGACGCGGTGCTCGTCGCGCGGGTCGCTCATATGGCTCTCCTGACGGGCCATGCTCCCGTCCCGCTCTATGGCAGCACCATCGCGCACGTCGTCGTGCTCGCCATCGCCACGGTGCTGTCCTTTTTCAAGCCATGGGGGCGCACGCCGTGGGCCAGAAGCGAAAAGGCAGCGAAGCTCTCGGACACCAGGGCAGCCAACGCTGCTGGAGAGGAAACGTTCGGCGCTGTCAACGAATAGGTACGCACGGCAACCCTACCCAATGGAGTCGGAGCATGAACATTCTCAAAGAAAAGGTCGCCCTGGTCACCGGTAGCTCGCGCGGCATCGGAGCTTCCATTGCCCGACTTTTCGCCTCTCAAGGCGCAAAAGTGGCGGTGCACGGAAGAGATGAAGCAGCGCTCGCCCTCGTTCGGGACGGCATCGAACGAGCTGGCGGAAAGGCAATGGCCGTCACCGCGGACGTGACGAACTTCGTCGAAATCGAGACCATGCGGGCGCGCATCGAAGAGACGCTCGGGCCCATCGACATTTTGGTGGCCAACGCCGGGGGCAACTACACCATTCCTGGACCGATCGAGGATACGAGCGAAGAAGGATGGCGCTCTTCCGTCGACGGCAACCTCACGGCGACATTCCTCACCATCAAGAGCGTGCTGCCCGGCATGAAGCAGCGAAAGACCGGCAACATCATCACGGTATCGTCGGCGGCAGCACGTCGTCCGACGATTCGATCTCCCATCGGTTATGCGGCTGCCAAGGCCGGCATCGAGCTCTTGACGCAAATGGTCGCTCTGCAGGCTGGACCCTTCAACATCCGAGCCAATTGCATCGCGCCCGAGACCATCCTGACGGAGCGCAACCAAGAACGTATCCCAGAAGCGCAGAAAGCGGCGCTGCTGGAGATGCATCCGATCAAGCGCCTGGGCACGCCCGAAGACGTCGCGGCGGCGGCTCTGTTTTTGGCGTCGGACAGTGCAGGGTGGATCACCGCCACGGTGCTCGACGTGGCAGGAGGATCGGTCGTGGTGCGGTGACCGCGTTCAGCATGCAATGGCGCCGACGAGGGCCGTTGGGCCGTAGCACGCGAGGCAGGCAGCCGGATTCCAAAAGTCACAAGCACGACACCAGCTGTCGTGAATGGCGCAGCCCGGATGGTAGCAGCAGTCCCCGCAAACGTTGGGCCAGCAATTACAGCCAGTACCGCACATTCCGTAGCAGCTATCGCCGCGAGGCTCCCTTCCTTCGCATCGGTCCGGTGGAGGAGGAGGCTTCGGCGGCTCGGGTTTGCATCCGGGATCGCTCGGGTTGCGGCTGCAACACTCCACGTCTCCCGGGGTGCAGATGAGCAAAGGTTGTGCGCCCGAGGAGGACTCGCTCGTGGCGCCTTCACCGGTGGAGGCAGCCGCCCGTTGGAAGGCAGGCGAACTCGTAGCGTAGGTCATGGCGAAAGCATGCAGCGGCAATGCCGCGGGAAGCTTATCACCCGTGAGCCCGCGGTCGCCGAGGGCACGCGAGAGTTCAGGAAGGAGCAAGAGCTCGGGCCTGCTATCCATCTCGGCGAACCTCGCGAGATCGCCTTCCACCACGAAGTCCTTACCTTCGCTGAGCTGGCGTTCGCTGGAAGGCACGGGCAGCGGAAAAGCAGGCGGCGGGCCGTGGCCCTGTGTCGACGCGATCGCGTTGGTGACCAGCGCGGGCGCCATGCGCAGCGTGATCTCGCCGTAACGTAGAATCATGCCGTCGGCTCGGCTGCCCTGCACGTGCATGAGCTCGCGACCGTCCAACGCGTGGAGTGACCACGCGATCGTCTCATCCTTCTTCTCGGAAGCGAACCTCAAACCAAGCCTCGGATCGCGCTCGCTCACGTAAGTCCCCGCCAGGCGTTCGGCGCGTTGGTCAGAAAGTCGGAGCCCGACCGTTTCTTGCGAAATGACGTCGCGCCCCTTCGCGAACCCTCCCTCGAATGGCGCTGTGACGCCACCGGATCCCTCCGGGGTCATGGAAGAGCCGTCGTGCGAACCCGTGCTGCATCCCAGCGCGGCTATCGAGAGCGACATCGCGGAAAGAAGGCTGATATTTCGTCGTAGCTTCATATCGTCTCTCCAGAGATGGTGGTTGATCGTCCTCACGCGAGCGGCCCTCGCACCAAGAACAAGATCGGGGCCGTCTACGGCGATGCTCCTCGACGTATCGATTCACCGGTTTCTTGTTGGTAATCGCCGCCCGTCCCCTGAGCAGCAACGCGTGTGCCAATCCCGCGGCCGCGTTGCCCTTGCGATGAGTGTCTCATTGTCAGCAATACTGGCGAGGCGGGTGGGCCGGCCCGATCGTGCCCGGGCCCGGTGCCCAGTACAGACAAGTGCTCGGGGACGCTACCGAGGATGCCAGATCGAGAAACAGCCCGACCTGGCTGCGAGATTCATTCGCCCAGGTCGAAGATGATCTTTTCGGCGATCGCCACGCGACAACCGGGCAGTAGCTGGAACCGGACGACATGATGCAGATGCGATCCGGTACGGGTACGTGCGCGCTCGTATCGAGCCCGCCGTAGCCTCCGGGATAGGCGCCCACGTTGTCTCCCGTCCAGCTCGAGGCTGGCGTCGGTTCTGAACGCTGCCCGTGCCATTGGCGACGGCCGTCAGCTCGTTGTAGTTGCCGACGTTCGTGTAGACGGCGGAACTGCATCCGGGCCTGGTTGGAGTTTCTCGGCCAGCTCCCGTGGCCGGCTGAGTGAGCGCAATCGAGACCGGCCGCAAGGCGGATGGGCTTGCGACTTCCGGACCTTCGCGCACGTGCTGTCAACCACGACATGCAGATCCGATCGATGACACAGCTGGGCCATCCCTGGCACACACGGGGGCGCGAGCGCGATGCCGCTGACGGGCAGCTGAGCGCGGGGCTCGAGAGTTGAGTCGCGTTGGATTCGGTCGGGGATCAGACGCGAGCACTTGGCATGACGCTCGCTCCGTTGCGGCGAAGACGCCAATCTTCATCGACGGCCTTCCTATCGAGATGCGTCCAACGCAGACTGAGGCGCGTCGAGCAAGAGGCAATCATGGTGGATTGTTTACAGTGCCGACGTGGCACCGTTTCCCGCGGCCACGTCTTAGGAGAGAGATATGATCAAGCAATATCGACTGTGTTGGATGCTCGGTTTTGCCGCGCTCGGCTGCGGTACGACGCCAACTTCGCATGAGCACGCTCCCCCGGCCGAAGGTGATCTGCAGGGTGGAAACGGCGTGGCTGTCGATGGCTCCATGGCCCCGGACGGCCCCGTATCGTGCGCCAGCAACTTGCAATGCGACGCGAGCGCGTATTGCATGGCGCCTGACGGGCAGTGCTCGTCGCGCGGAACCTGCCAAATACGGCCCGGCCGCTGTACGAAAATCTATGCGCCCGTCTGTGGGTGCGATGGGCGAACGTATGGGAACGAGTGCACGGCCGCCACCGCGGGTGTCAGCGTTGCGGTGGAAGGGGAGTGTGCGACCGGTCCTTTCTGTGGAGGTTGGGCCGGCACGCGCTGCCCAGGCTCGGGCGTTTGCGTCGACAATCCCGGCGACCCTTGTGACCCGAGTCAAGGTGGGAGAGATTGCGGCGGCAGTTGCGTCTGCCCGAGCGTTTCGTCCTGCGGCACGGGCACTCAATGGAACCCCTCTCCCGTCGTGTGCGCCTGCGTGCCCGATCCGTGTGCCACGGTACGCTGCCCGGCAGGGACGCATTGCGAAGCGAAGGACGGCACTGCCAGCTGCGAGCCTGGCATTCATCCATGCGCCGCGATTCTCTGCCCCCGCGACACGCACTGCGTCGTCAAAGACGGCGTCGGCGCGTGCGAAGCGAATACCCATCCGTGCGCGACCGTGCTTTGTCCTCCTGGCCAATACTGCGTCGACAACGGCGGCACCGCCACGTGTAAGCCATAGAAGGGACCACGCCCCAAGCACGGCCAACCAGGTGGGTCCGAGGAGCTAGATTCGGCTCAAAATCATTGGTTGAGCCAAATGGCTCACCTGGTGGCCTCTTGGGGGCCGCGCCCGCCACGGCGCAGGTCCCATCATGGAAACGATCAATCGAATCGTCAGCGACTGGTTCGTTCGCGTTTACAGTCTGCAGTTCCTTCTCCTCTTTTTGACGTTGATGGGCGTTCTTCGCTACCTCGCGAAGAAGAGAGCGACGCTGTCCGAGCGGCGATTCGTGTCGCTTTCCGTGGTGGCCGGTTTACTCGGCGTGCTGGTGGTGGGCGCCGGGTTCCAGACGCCGATCGTGGCGCGGCTCCTGGATTTGCCGGCCGGGGCGATGGTCGAGCGATCGCTCAGCTGGATCAAGGCGATACTCGCCCTCGCCGCGGCGGCCCTCTCCGTTCACGAGGCGAGGTGGATCGCCGAGCGAAAGCCCCTGCGCAAGTGCTGGTCGAAAGGTGCTGCGATGGCGCTCGCAGTGATGTCGCTGGCGGCGTACTTCAGCTTCGGCGACATCGGATATTCGGACTTTTATCACCGCCACGAGTTCTTTCATTACTACCTCGGATCGAAATACCCGCGCGAGCTCGGCTACAAACGGCTTTACCTGTGCACGGCGGTGGCGCAGGCCGAATTGGGTCAAGGGAACGAGGTGCGCGCGCGCAAGATCATGGATCTTGCCATCGATCGCATCGTTCCCGCGCGCACGGCGCTCGAGCATCCCGAAGCCTGCCGCAGTCACTTCACGCCCGACCGATGGGAGTCGTTCAAGTCCGATATCGGGTTTTTCCGCCAGTCATCGAACCTCGAGTACTGGAACAGCATGCAGACCGATCACGGGTACAACCCGCCGCCGGTCTGGACGGCGCTCGGCCATTTCTGGTCGTCGCTGCATCCTCCGAGCGTTGCCTATTTCAAATTCCTGGCCTGCCTCGACCTGATGTTCTGGGTGGGGATCTTCGCGGCCATCGGCTGGGCGTTCGGTTGGCGGGTCTTTTGCGTGGCTGCCATCTTCTTCGGCTGCCAGCTGCCGGCGGAGTACTTCTGGACGGGGGGCGCGTTCCGGCGTCAAGACTGGCTCTTCGGCCTCATTCTGTCGGCCTGTCTCGTTCGCAAGCGCCACTATGCGCTCGGCGGCGCCGCGATGGCTTACTCGACCTTGCTTCGCGTCTTTCCCGGTGTGCTGGTCGCCGGCTGGGCGGTGGTCGTGGGAGCCCACCTCTGGAAACACAAGCGCCTGGCGCCGCATCATCGACGGTTGATCGTGGGCGGGATAGCGGCAGCGGTCGTGCTGGTGAGCCTCAGCATCGGTGTGGCGGGCCCGCGCGCCTATCCCGAGTTTTACCAGCACATCCAACTGCACAAGCACACGCCGGTCACCAACAACATGGGGCTCGAGACCTTGCTGTCGCACAGTTACGCGGGCCGCATGGAATTCGTGCGCGACGAAAAGAAGGTCGATCCTTTCGGACAATGGGTCACGATGCGGCGCGAGCGGCTGCACGCCTTCCGCCCGCTCCACGTGGTGTTGCTCATCGCGCTCGCGCTCGTGTTCGTCAAGGTGGTGCGCCGGGTGAAGTCGCTTTGGATGGCGCTGGCGCTCTCGCTAGCGGTCGTCATCGCGGTGGTCGAGACCACGAGCTACTACTATTCGATGTTCCTTTTGGCGGCGCTCTTGTCGCGGCACCGTCGGGGCATCGAGGCATGGGTGCTCTGCGTGGCTGGCGTGAGCCAGTTGCTCGCCGTCAATCGCTTCCTCTCGTACTTCTACGACGATCGCTACACGACGCAGTCCGTTCTGTTCTGCGGGTTCGCGCTGTCGTTGCTCTGTGCCTATTGGCCTCCTCCGAAATCGCCTTTGCCCGCGCATCCAGCGGGCGGACCGCGCTAGAGTGCGCGCTCGCGATGAGCCAGCCCTCTTCTTCCGCCCCCTTGCCCGCGACCGCTCCGGCCATGCCCGAGGGTCCGCTCAGCGGTCCGGCGGCGTGGCGCGGGGCGGAGCTTGCTCGAAGCGCGGCGTGGATTCATCACCTTTCCATCGAGAACGTCGCGGAACTCGAGGCGGCGGCGGCCCGTCAAAATGCGCGGCCGCTCGCCACACTGCGCCGCGAGCATTTTGCGCTGCCCCAACTGGCCAGCGCGCTGGATGCCATCCGACGCGAGCTCCTCGGCGGCCGTGGATTCGTCGTGGTGCGCGGTCTGCCGCTCGAACGCTACACGCTCGCCGAGGCAGCGACCATCTTCTGGGGCCTCGGCACGCATCTCGGCACGGCCCTCTCGCAGAACGCGCAGGGGCACGTCCTCGGCCACGTGAAGGATCTCGGATACCGTGCCGATGATCCGCACACACGGCTCTACCAGACCAACCAGCGTCAGGGCTACCACACCGATTCGGCCGACATCGTCGGGCTCCTGTGCATCCGACCCGCACGGTCAGGGGGCCGAAGCAGCCTCGCGAGCACCGTGACCGCCTACAACGAGGTTCTGGCGCGCCGGCCCGATCTGCTCCCGATGCTGTTCGAGCCCGTCGCGACCGACCACCGCGGTGAGGTGCCGCCCGGGAGTCGCCCCTGGTTTTCAATTCCGGTTCTCTCCTGGTACGCGGGACAACTCAGCGGGATTTACCAGCGCCGGTACATCGAATCGGCGCAGCGCTTCGCGGACGCGCCCCGCCTCACCGCCCGACAGCGCGAGGCGCTCGACGTCTTCGACGCGGTCCTCGATGATCCGGCCGTGCACCTCGAGATGGACTTTCTCCCGGGTGACATCCAGTTCAGCCACAATCACCAGATTCTCCACGACCGCACGGCCTTCGAGGACGACACCGATCCGCATCGCCGGCGGCATCTTCTGCGGCTCTGGCTCAGCCCTGCCGATGGACGCCCGCTGCCCCCCGTGTTCGCCGAACGCTACGGCACCGTCGAGCCGGGGCGGCGGGGCGGCGTGAAGTCCGCCGACGGCGTGCTGCGGTCCCCCCTCGACGTCTGACCAGATGCGCGGCGCGGGGGGAAAGGACGAGCGTTCCGAATGACGTCGCGCGCTCCGACGGATCTTCGACCCTCGCGCGCGATCGGCCTTTTTAGCCTGACCGCTCTCACCGTCAACGGCATCTTGGGCTCCGGCATCTTCATGCTGCCGACGGCGGTGGCGCGCATCCTCGGCCCGGCCGGTCCGATCGCCTACGGCGCTGCCGCTTTCGCCATCGCTCTCATCGTGCTCTGCTTCGCCGAAGCGAGCACCCACTTCGAAGAATCGGGCGGCCCGTATCTCTACGCCCGCGCCGCCTTCGGTCCGTTCGTGGGCTTCCAGGCGGGTTGGCTTTTCATCGCCACACGTCTCGTCTCCGTGGCCGCCATTGCGAACGGCACGGCGTCCTACCTCGGCACGCTCTGGGAGCCATTCGGTACGGGCGCAGGACGCCCCGCCACGGCGGTCGGCGTCATTGCCAGCCTCGCCGCCCTCAACTTGATCGGCATCCGGCAAGGAAAGTGGACGGTGAACGTTCTGACGATCGCCAAGCTGCTGCCGCTGATCCTCTTCATCGCCGCCGGCCTTCCCGCGGTGGACGGCAGCCGCATTGCATTCGCCGGCGCGCCGCAGGGCGGCTCGGTCCGCGAGGGAGCGTTCCTCCTCGTGTTCACCTTCGCGGGCTTCGAGGCAGCCGCGATCGCGGGCCACGAGATCGTGAATCCGCGCAAGAACCTCCCCATCGCCATGCTGGCCGCGGTCGGCCTCACCACTGCCGTCTACGTCGGCGTCCAGATCGTGGCCCAGGGAACCCTACCCGGGCTCGCAACCTCCCCGGCACCGATCGCCGAAGCCGCCCGGACCTTCCTGGGTCCTTCGGGCGCCACCATCATCGGCGCAGGGGCGGTCCTCGCCACCCTCGGTACGAACGGCACGAACCTGCTCGTGACGCCGCGGATGATCTATGCGCTTGCCGACGGCGGTCACCTGCCACCGTTCCTGGCCCGCATCCACCCCCGGTTCCGAACGCCCCACATCGCCATCGCCGTCTTTGCCGTCGCCGCGTCCGGCATCGCACTCGTGAACGACTTCACCGCCCTCGCCGCCACGAGTGTGGTCTCGCGCCTTTGCTTTTTCGCGACGACATGCCTCGCCGTCCCGGTGATGCGCCGTCGGTGCCCCGCTCCCGTGGGCCGATTTCGCATCCCCGGCGGCCCCCTCGTACCGGCAGCGGCGACCGCTCTCTGCGTGTGGCTCATCAGCGCTTCGACGCCTGCGCAACGCATGGCGTGCGGCGGAGCCATCGTCGCGGGGACAATGCTCTACGCCTGGTCGATCCGGCGCTTCAGGGCCGAGGCCACCGCGCTGCCCAAAGAGCTGCACGCGCGGATCGAAGCCACCCACCGCGATCGCCGTCGATGATGAATCGCCGCGCGTCGTCAATGCCCGGAAGCCTCGAAGTGAGCTCGGGCGCGCGACCCGTCGATGGCGTGATCGTAGATGGCGAGTTCGTCGAGCGCGCCGGCGAAGTAGTTCGCCGTGCACGCGCAGTTGGGGCCGCCGATCGTCCACGAGGTCGTCACCGCGGGCATATCCGAGGGCACGCCGTTGGACGCGACCTGTTCTCCATCGACGAAGAGCTTCAGGGTGACGCTGTCGAACGTCGCCACGACGTGGTGCCACGCGTGCAGAGAAACCGCCCGGTTCCCGGTCGCGTTGGATCCGAAGGTCGTACCGCCGGCCCAGCGTTCCAAAGCGACATCGAACTGGGAAACGCGTAGCGTGTACCCGATGCGCGGCTGGTAACTCTGGTGATCGATCACGAAGCCGTATCCAGTCCGATCGTCGTAGAGCGCAGGTTTCACCCAGACTTCGATCGAGAACGGCCTGGTTGCGGCGAACTCGAGCCCGGGAGGCATCGTCACCACGCTCTTGCCGTCGAGAACGACGGCGCTATCGAAGTCTCCCACGATCGCGCCAGGCTCTCCCAGCGTCACCCCCTCTGGCGGATACTTGCCGGGGTATCCGCCCATCTCGTCTTTCGCGATCGCCGTGGAGCGATCGCCCAAGCGAAGGTAGAGCGCGGGAGCATCGGCTCGGACCTCCTTTTCGTACGTCCCCGGGCCGAGCTGGATGTCTGCTCCGCAGGCAGCAACGGGCGTCGAGGCGAGCGTCCCGAGCAGGGCCATCAGCAACGGCGTCGATGGCCGCGTCTCCGTCATGGCCCCGATAGAACCCGCCGCACCCGTTCGGCATGGGGATCGCCCGGATAGAGCGACAGGAACTTCTCCGCCAGCTTCTTGGCGACGACGTCGTTCCCGCGTGCTTTTTCGGCTTGGATTCGCAGCGCTCGCGCATCCGGAGCGAGTGCGTGCGTGGGACTGTCACGCTCATAGCGATCCAGGAGCTCGATCGCCGAACCGGGCGATCCCGCCGCCAGCGCGCGACGCGCGCGATCGATCGCCGCGGCTTCTGCGGTCAGCGTCGAAAGCCCCTCCGTGACTGCTGGCGACGGCGCGCCGGAAACGTTCGACGTGCTCGTTCCCACACCCGCCGGCGGCCTGGAACGCGGCGCGGACGGCGCGATCGCCGCGGGGGACGCGATCGCCACCGCAGGCGGGGCCGGTAACGGCTCGAGAAACGGCGCGGCCGGTGTGCCGACCACCTCTGCACCCATCATCGGTGCGCCTACCGCGACGGGGGCCGCCATCGACGGCGTGGCCGGAGGCGGTGGCCGGTGGATCGCCATCGCCCCTGCACCGGCAAAACCTCCGAGCACCACGCCCGCCCCCAGCCATTTCCACGCGCCCGCCGTGCCGAGTCTCGTCGCGATCAGTCGTTCGGCTCCCAGCGGAGCGGGCCCTGCTTCGATCGTCGGAAGACGCGCGGCCGCCGCCGCTAACGCCTGCATCGCCTCGCGGGCCCCGTTCTCGGGAGCCACGTCGAGCCGGGCGGAGCGCAGGAGCATCCGCTCGAATGCCTGATCCGTCTCGCTGATGAGGCGCTTCATCGTTGTCCTCCACGAAACGAGAGCTGCGCGCGAACCCGCTTGGCGATCGCGGAAAACTCCTCGCGCGCGCGCCGCAACCGCGACCCCACCGTTCCTACCGGTATCCCGAGGATCTCCGCGATCACGGGGATCTCGATCTCCTCGAGCTCGAACAGAACGAACACCTCGCGGAGCTTTTCTTCCATCGAGTCGAGGACCCGATCGAGGAGCTCACGCGCCCGGCGCTCGTCGAGCAGATTTTCCGCCGAAGGCTTGTCGTCGGCCAACGTTTCGAGTGCTTCGCTCGCGACCCTACGCGGTTCCCGCTCACGGCGCGCACGCGCTGCCACGCGGATGGCAATCCCGTAGAGGAACGCCGACTCGCTGCCAGCCTCGATGTCAGACAAACGCCTGGCCGCGATCCAGAACACCTCCTGCGCCGCATCGTCGGTCTTGTCCTCCGTCACGCCATAGCGCCGCAACAACCGCCAGATCGAAGTGTAGTGGGCGTCGATCAACGCACGCAGGGCGGTCTCGACGCGCACGGTCGATTCCGGACTCGCGATAGCGTCTACCCGCCGAGCCACGGTGGACGCGGGCGGTATACCGGTCGGAGCCTGCACCCCATGTAATGTCATCGGGGGAGCCCTATGATCACTCAAAAGTGGATCCCCAGTCCGATCGCGGCACGCGCCCCGACTCGGGGGACGGCGAAGACCGCCATGCTCGGCGCAAAAGTAGAGAACCGGTCACGGACCATCGGTGCGAATCCTTCCGCCGAGATCTCGATCCACGCTGCGTCTGAAATGTCGTAGAGCGCGCGCAAGAGACCTCCGACATCGACCCACGACCCCTGATTCAACTCGGCGCTGGGGTTACTCGGCGGCCCGCCCGTCGCCGCCCTGACCGCAAGCACGACTTTGCCGCAAGGCTCGAGCGAGAGCCGCTGGGTAAGCCGAGCGCGCAGGGGACAGCCTTCGAATGTCACTCCGAAGAGCCTCAGCTCGATGACGCCCGCTTCGTTTTCCACGCGGCGGCCGTCTGCGTACACGAATCCGGCGCGAAATTCAGGCGACAAGAGCGCCGTCGCGTTGCGGCGCAGGGCGAGCGCGAGTCGTGCTTCCGCCGAGACCGTATCGGAGAGAGCTCCCATGAACCCGCCCCCCGCCGCCACCGCCCATCTCCAGCGCGAAGCTGGCGGGGACACGGCTTTCGTCCCTTCGGCGGTCGTATTCGCCGCTGGCCTCGTTGGCTCTCGCTGCTCGGGTCCGAGCTCGATGGCAATGACGACGGCGATGGCCTCGGCAACCTCGGCGCAGTTGACGCCGGTGACTTCTCGGTTCGACGGCGCGCCGCCCGGTGTGCGAAGAAGCAATTCTCCGCGATACGAGGGAGGCCGCGCGTCGGGGCGTTTGCTCAGCGTCACGGTGAACGTTCGCGACACGCGCGCGCCCGAGTTTTCGACCTCGAACGCCGCCTTGTCTCTCACATTGGCTAAGAAATCCCGCTCCAGAGGACATTCAGGCCCCGCGCGGTACGCGAACCGCACTGCGGGCACCGGCACCTCGGCGAGCACGTGACCTGCATGCGTCGAGCCAAGCAAAGCCACCATCACCGCCCACGGGATCGGGGACCGCGCCGGCATGTGCAGGCAATATATCACGCGAGACGTCGAATTCGTGATCGTGAGGGGCCGAAATCGCGATTAGAGACGAATGAGAAAACGAACGCCGTTCTCCCTCCTTGCATCGGCGCTGATCGCGTTCTCGGGTTGTTCGTCCACGGACGACGGCGCAGACGGTACCGCGGCGAAAGGACGAGCCGGCACCGGTGCTGCGAGCGATGGAGGGGGGACGAGCGGGAGCGCCGGAATGGGTGGCCGCGGCAGCGGCGGCGCGAGTGGGAGTGGCGGCGCCAGCGGCAGCGGTGGCACGAGCGGTCGTGGTGGCGCGAGTGGAAGTAGCGGAAGCGGGAGCGGTGGCGCGAGCGGCAGCGGTGGCGCAAGCGGCAGCGGTGGCGCAAGCGGCAGCGGTGGCACGAGCGGTCGTGGCGGCGCGAGCGATGGCGGTGGCACGAGCGGCAGCGGTGGCACGAGCGGTCGTGGTGGCACGAGCGGCAGCGGTGGCACGAGCGGCAGCGGTGGCACGAGCGGCAGCGGTGGCGCGAGCGGCAGCGGTGGCGCGAGCGGCAGCGGTGGCGCGAGCGACGCGGGGGACGCCGGCATCTGTGCGCCCGACGTTTGGTCGACGCTCGAAGCGTGCGGCTGGCCTGGCCGTCAAAACACGGGGCCCGACGCCTCGCTGTGCCCGGGCGGAAAGCTCACCGACATGGGTGGAAGCGCGATGCCCACGATCGAGATCAATCAAACCGGCCAGCTCGTCGAGTGCGCCAATGTGCAGGGCAAGCTGCACATCACCGCGAAAGACGTCATCATTCGAAATAGCTACGTGGCCTACGACAGCGGCAAGAAGGGCGAGGCCGCCAACGCGACGGCGGCCATCATGGTGGATGATGGAGCCAGCGCAACCGTCGACCACGTCGAGATCAACGGCCTCGAGGGCTCGCACGCCTGTATCTGGCACCAGGGTCAATCGATGGTCGCGCGCTACGTCGACTGCTACGGCGTCGACGACGGCATCTTCACCTGGGCGAGCTCGAACACCGCCGGCGACGGCTTTACGATCGAAGACAGCTACTTTCACGATCTGACTCCGCTCACGGCCAACGGCCACATGGACGGCTTTCAGACCGAAGGCGCCCAAAATGGCACCATCCGTCACAACACCTACGCCATGAGCGTCGACGGAACCTCGGCGATCGCGATCTGGAACAGCCTGAAATCGAGCAGCGACATCCTGATTGAGAACAACTTGCTGGCCGGTGGCGGTGCGACGATCTACGCAGAAGACTACAACCCTTCCGAGCCGAGCCCCCAAGGAGGCTTCTCGGTGACGAACATTCGCTTCGAGCGAAACGTCTTCAGTACGCGCGTTTCCCCGTGTGTCGGCAAATACTTCGTTTGGTACGCCCGTCCCCAATTTCCCTATGGCGGCGGCCCGACTGACGGATGGATCCGCACCGGCAACCTGGTGCGCGAGACGGGTGAGAACGTCGACACCGGGAATCCGCACGTGAACGGCCAGCTTTGCAACTGAGGGAAAGCATGTCCCCTCGCATCGTCCTTCCAGGTGTGCTCGCGTCGCTCCTTCTGCTCGGGTCCACAGGAGCCCGTGCCGACTGCGGGTGCTCGGGAAATCCCGGGACGATCACCTCCGATGCGGCTGGCCCTTGCCTTCGCTATGCGGCACCTTCTGGCGCGGCGAACGACATCACCTTTCGCTTTGCGGAAGCCTACGGCTGCGGAGCCTACGCCACGGGCGAGTTCTTCGTGGTCGCCAACGGCACGGCCAGCATCACGGCCATTTCGCCCAACGCGAGCGGCGGTCGTCACGGCGTCGACGTCAACCCGGCGCCGGGCGGTCCTCAACGTTGGGACGATCGGCTCGCCGGCAACGCGGCTCCCATCGCCTTGCCCTACGCGGCGCCACCGGCCAGCTCGGTCGTGAAGTACGTCTCCGACAACCCGGCCGGCGCTTGTGACGGCACCGCCGACGAGAAGTCATGCGGGCGGTTTGCGGCCGTCGTCACGGTGGTGAGCGCGGCACCCGGCGATCCGGGCCACGCCTTTCGCCCGCCCTTCGTCGGCGCGTACAAGCCCACGCTTTCCAGCAACGATCTGAAATGGGGTCTCTTGTCTCGCTTGAACCGGGGCTCGTGCCGCGCTCCCACGCTCGAGACCGCGCGCGCATGGACGTCGCATCTGCGTCTCGACTACACGAGCGATTCCGTCACATGCGATCTCATGCCCCCGGAGGACGCGCTCCCCGAGGGCCGGCCCTGGTCGACCGACATCTGGGCCCACGACACCGATGTCTACGCATGGTTGCATCTCGCGAACGTCTGCGCGACGCCGCCGTGCACGCCCGAGCAGGATCTCCAAGCGAAGCTTCCCGTGCTCGTCGGCTACGTGCAGCACGGCATCGACATCTGGGGCGTCGACAGGCTGGGCGCGAGCTTGTTTCGCGGTGGAGGAGGCAACGGAGGAGGCAAGCTCTTCGCCTACGCGTTTGCCGCGGCGATGCTCGGTGATCCCGACATGCTCGCCAATCTCGCCGCTGTCCAGGCCAATCATTTCTTCGAGACCGCGAGCTACTACACCGGCAAGAGCGGCGTTGCACTCTGGGGGCAACCCACCGGTTCGGAGCGAGAATACTGGAACGACTTCTCGAGCAAGTCGACACGCACCATTCGCGATCCGTACGGGTTCATCGACGGCGGCTTCGAGCCGGGCGGCTGGTATCAGGACAATACCGCCAAGCCGACGCAGTACTCCGCCCTGCTGATGCGGCTGACTCCCGCGTTGCAAAGCGTTTGGCCCGTCAACAAGGACGCGATTCTTGCGTATGCGGATCGCTGGGTCCAGCACGGCGCGTTGACCTTGCCGGATCCCTGTGCGCCGGTGGGCGGTACGTACGGGACCAACTACGGCTCCGACGGTCGCGGGGGGTGCATTGCCGGCTCGGGCCGCGTCGCGGCGCTCGACGGCGCCAATCGGAACGGCGGCAACCGAGAACGTCCGCTAGGCGAATGCATGTGGGCCACGTTTCGCGCTTGCGCAGAGAGCTGCTCTTGTGAGGGACAGTCGTGCACAGCAGGTCCTCGTGACGGAGGGACGAGCGGCAGTGGTGGCGCGAGCGGCAGCGCGGGGACCAGTGGACGAGCTGGAGCCGGCGGCGAGAGTGGCGGAGCGAGCGGCGGCGCGGGCGCCGGCGGGCGTGCCGGGGCTGCGGGCAGCGGGGGAGCGAATGGGCGTGCTGGCGCGAACGGCAACGCGGGAGCGAGTGGGACCGGCGGCGCGGACGGCGGTAGCGGCGGAGCGAGTGGGATGGGTGGCGCGGATCGCGGGACACAACCCGAAGGGACCGGGTGCGGGTGCAGGATCGCGCGCGTGCAATCCCGCGGCCCCTCGCTGTGGATGGCCTTGAGCGCCGCCTTAGCACTCGCTTGGCGCAGGCGTCGACACGTCACTCAGCAGCCAAGGACGAGAAATCGATAGCGCGCTTCCGCCAGCGAGGGCTCGCTTTCGTTCTTCTCAGCCCCATCGTGCTCGAATCCCAGAGAGACGTAAAACTCGCGAGCGGGCTGATTGGAGCTCAAGACCCAAAGCGTGAGCTCCGTCCACCCGCGCGCCGCGGCGTGGTCCCGAGCGGCGGCGATCAGACCGCGCCCATGGCCGCGTCGCCACGACGACGGCTCGACATAGAGGGCGGTTATCTCGCCGCACGTCGCGGGAGCGCCCGCGTCCCTGGAGGGCGCCAGACTGCAGAATCCGACGATGCCGTCCTCGGTGACGGCAACGAGTACCTCGCGAGCGCCAGATTCGATATGCGTGCGCCACTGGCGGCTTCGCGACGCGGCGTCGACCTGGTCGAGCACGGCAGGCGGCAGAAGCGTTCGATACGCCGCTCGCCATGCACGCACGTGGACCGCGGCAATCGACTCCGCGTCGGTGACCGCCGCTCGGCGCACCCGTGATTCACTTGGCGCTTTCCAGCGGTCTGTCATGGTCACGCGATGCAGGTGGTGGCGGTGGTCGGGTTCAATCGCCGTGCACCAGGGTGATGATGACATTTCCCTTCTTGCGCCCGGTGTCGACGTAGCGGTGAGCCGCGGCGATCTGCTCGAGCGGGTAGCGCCGATCGATGACCGGTTTGAATTCTCCCGCATCAGCCAACTTCGCGAGGAAATTCAGGTCTTCTACGCTGACGGCGGCTGGCCCAGCGATCACTTTCCGGCGGCTCGTCATCGACACCCAGGGCACCCGAAGTAAGTCGGGCAGCCCGCCCAAAACCAGCAGAAGGCGTCCTCTTTCCTTGAGCGAACCTTTGCTGCGGGAAAACGGGGCCGTACCAGCCGTATCGACAATGACGTCATAAGTTTCGCCATTTTTCGTGAAATCCTCCTTCGTGTAATCGACGACCCGGTTGGCGCCGAGAGATTTCACCAATTCTACGTTCGCGGTACTGCATACACCCGTCACGTCTGCACCGAAGTGCTTGGCAAGCTGCACCGCGGCCGTGCCTACCCCTCCCGAAGCGCCATTGACGAGTACTTTTTCCCCGCTTTGCAGGCCTGCTCTTCGGAAAAAACTACATGCTGCCGTTCCGCCAAAAGAGAGCGCGGCGGCTTCATCGTAGGTGAGGTTGGCCGGCTTTGGCACCACCTCCCCGTCTTCTGGCATGCATCTGTATTCCGCATGGCAACCCATGCTGGCACCGCTAAATGCAAAAACCTGGTCGCCGACTTTGAATTTCTTGACGTCCTTTCCGACGGCCTCGATTTCCCCGGCGAGCTCTGTACCTAGAATCGGTTGCCTTGGTTTCGAAATTCCAAAAACCAAACGCGCCATGAACCCGAAGCCGGCAGGCATCTCGAGCGTTCGCGCCCTCCAGTCTCCTGATGTGACCGTCGTCGCATGTATTTTGATCAAGACTTCGTTGTCTTTGGGCGTGGGCTTGGACACCTCCTTCAATTCAAGCACATCGGGTGACCCATATCGTTCATACACGATTGCTTTCATCGAACCCCTCCCCTTGCTCGGATCCGCTCATGCTTGTCGGCCCACCTTATCATCGGGCCCCGACTGCACGGAACTCTCCCCTATCGTCCTCAACTGCCGCACAAGGACGACGACGCTACGGCTCGATCATCGCGATCGATCGCACGCGCTCGCGGCGCCCGATTCGAGAGGTAGAACCAAGCCTTCAGCAACTCGTACGCGGATTTCGTGTCTCTTCGAAGGCGAAAGACCGACGAGATCCTTCTATTTGCCGACGTAGGGGCCACATTGCCCCGGTGAATCGAGCTCGGGGTTCGTAGCGGTGCATTCCGGGCCGTCCGTTCCGACGTCGAAACGATCGGTCTCGCGGACGCAGTAGGAACCGGCCAGATCTCGATCATCGACTCCGGGGAGGCGCTCGATGAGCTCGCGGCATTCGAATCCTTTCGAGCACGTGCAATAGGAAGCGGCCGGGTCGGCGCCCGCGCAGCGACAGGAACAATGCACGACATCGGCGGCCCGCCTTCCGACGAGCTGGGGAGCGACGGCCACCCGAACCCGTTCATCGATCGTGGCGCCTGCTGGAGTATGGCAAAGTTGTGATTCGGGCTTCGAGGTTTGCGATGTAGCTTCTGCCGCCGTCTGACCATAGGGACAGGTGGTGCGTCCCTGAAAATGGTGGACGAGGCAAACGCCCGTGCCGCAGACCGCCGCCGCCGTCTCGATCGAAATCTCGCTGTTGGAATGGCCGGCAAAGTCCAGCTGTCGCTCGTCGCCTGGTACGCACGGGATCCCGAGCATTTCGTACGGTGCTTCGTTGCCTTCACAGGAGAAGCTACCGATGGCGAGACTACTCATCACCAAGAGCACCTGTCGGCATAGCGGGAGGAATGGTCGCATCGCGATCGTCTCCGTTCCGTCGAGACATCGACAGCGGGTTCGGTCGGCAGACGACTGCAATCGAGCACGCCGAGCCAACCGCCGACCAGAGAGGGCGTCTTTTCGGGTGAGTGCCCCCTGCAAACCTAGGTGAGCGCGGCGAACCCGAATTTTTCTCGACCCGGCGCGGGCTGCCCGCTCGAACGCCCGTCCTCGGGAATGGGCGAAATCGGGTGGCGGGACCGGGAGCGGGAGCGGGCCGGATTCTGGGACAGTGCTAGCCCGGCGTGCGTGACAGGAGGGCGAGCAAGTGCTCGGGGACGCGGCCGAGGCGGCTACGCTGGGGGAATTTGCCCACTGGCACGACCTTCACCTCCGTGCCGGCGTTGTAGTCGATGACGGAAATGGCGTCACCGCCACTCAGGGAAACGAAACAGTGCAGGCCGTCGGGGCTGTTCGTGGCCCAGTAAGGAACCATACCGACGTCGATCGTCTTTTCGACCATCATGCTGTCGGTCCGAATGATGGAGACGGTATTGTCAATGGTACCGCAATCGCAGAGCCGCTTGCCGTCCTTGGACAATGCCAGGCCATGATGGGCCGAGTGATGAGGGTATTCGTCGTAGGTTTTATACGTCATCATCGCAAACGGACTCAGTGGTTGGTCGCTTCTTCCCGTCTCCTTGCTCGCGGCGAGATCGTATTTGATGACGCCGTTGAGGTAGGAAAGCTGCGCATACATGATGGACTCGTCGGCCGTGATCACGTTCGGTCGAATGCCCCATTCGAACACCCACGTCTTCAGGACCTGGAAGGTACTCGCGTCGACCTTGACCAGCCATCGATCGCCGGCGTTGGCATTGTTCTGGTACGTAACCGCTTGGTACCCCACGTTTCCAATGCTGCTGTTGTAGATATACTTGCCGTCGGCAGAGTAATCGTTTTGATGTGGATAGGCGCCCGTCGCGAACGAACCCACGATTTTGCCGGAGCGGGCGTCGAGCACGTCGGCCAAGCGCGACGTTCCCGTCGCGGATACGACGAGGCGGGTTCCATCGGGCGATAGCGCCGCATGGTCCGCCTTGGGGCTCTCGACGAACGTGCGCCAGATCCGCGGATGCGCGGCCTTGGTGAGATCGAACGCGGCGACGTCGCCGAGATTGGACCGCGAGACGTAGAGCACGGTGCCGTCCAGCGAGAGGAAGAGGTCGTCCACGAACCTGTCGCCGCCCGCGGGCTCGAAATGATGAAGGAGCTGCGCGTTTTTGACGATGGGGTAGGCGATGAACCGGACGAGATCGGCGTTGATGGCTGCCATGACTTCGTCGCGATCGGGCACGACATTGACCGAGCCGAGGTTTTCGAAGGTGGTGCCATCGAGAAAAGAGATCGTGCCCGCGACGCTGTTTCCGACGAGAAGCACGTCTCGCATGATGGGCTGCGTACTCGTATCGGCGCCATCGATCCCGCCATCGGCCCCCGCGATCCCGCCCGATCCGTCACGCCCGCTGTCGCTCTGCCCTGCGTTCCCGCCCGAGCTCGTGTCGCTCGCCCCAGCATCATTGGCTCCACCGGTGCCCGCGGCCCCACCTCCACTTCGCCCTCCGTTCGTCCCGCTCGCCCCGCCATCGCCCGTACCCGCTCCGCCTCCACTTCCACCTGTCGGCGTGCCGCCCGTACCTGCTGCGGCCCCCGCACCGCCCGTACCTGTCGTGGGTCCTGCACCGCCCTTCCCCGTCGCGCCGCCCGCGCCCGCCGTACTGCCGCTGGTCGTGCTCCCACCCGCCCCAGCGGGGTCATTGCGAGGTTCGGCGCCTTGCTCCGAGCAGCCGTGAACCGCCGACAGCATCCAGGATGCAGCCGCGCACACCATCCATGTGGACATTCGAATACGCATGCGTCGCCTTAGCTCCGTCGGAGGCAATGCCCCGTTTCAATTGGTAAAGCCCGCGGGGACCGAGGCCTCGATGTATCCGTAGCAACTCTGCGGCCGCGCGTCCTCTCCGATCATCGCCTTTTCTCGATCGGTCGCTTCGCACGGCTTACCCACTATTCTTCGTCGTCCACGTCAATCAACGCGCATTCGTGACGCCTTTTCCGTAGGCAGCCACAGGAGGATCTCGACCTTTCCTCCCTCGAGTGGCGTGCGCAGGCGGAACTGTACGGAAAGCGGCGCTTTGACGGGGAGGCTCCACGGATCAAGGATTTAAGCTATGAAGAGAGTGGTGCTTCTAAGTCCGCTGGCGCGGTCGAAGCGAACATTTCTCGAGCAAACGAGAAGGTGATGGCCCGACGCGACCATTAGGAGTTGGCATGCGTGACATCTTCGGTACGGTCCTTTTTTGCGGCACGTTCGCGGCCCTGGCCGCTTGCTCGGACCCGTCGTCGCCCGGAACCGCCGGGGGAACCACCCGCACGACCGGCGCAACCGGTACCTCCGGAGGGAGCGCCGGGCAAACCACCGCGGGCAGCGGGGGGCAGAGCACATCGGGCAGCGGCGGGACGGGCGGCGCGACCGGTGGAGCGGGCGGCGCGACCGGGGGGTCGGGCGGCGGCGCGACTGGTGGAGCGGGCGGCGGCACTGCTGGATCGGGCGGCGCGACCGGGGGGTCGGGCGGCGCGACCGGTGGAGCGGGCGGCGGCACCGCTGGAGCGGGCGGCGGCACCGCTGGATCGGGCGGCAGCTCGACTCCGATGGATGCAAGCGCGGACACGTCGGTGGGACGCGACGCGAGCAGCGACGCCATCGTGATCAGCGACGCAGGCCGCCCACCCAAGCCGAGCGCGGGCTGCGGCAAGATGAACCCGCCGACGGGCAGCCGCACGATCTTGACCGGCGGTCAAATGGGCGCTTTCAACGTCGCGCTCCCGACTGGCTACGACGCGACGACGCCCATGCCGCTGGGTTTCGGCTTTCATGGTGCCAACAATCCCGCCTGCGGGCCGACAGGGGGGGAATGCCAGGGCTTCGCCGCTCTGAGAGCCGTCACGGCCTATATGAAGTCGTTCGGGACCAATTGGGAGAGTTCGACGCTCCAGCAAAACATTACGTTCTTCGACGACCTGGTGGTGCTCATGAAGAATGAGTACTGCGTCGACGAGAATCGCATCTTCATCGCCGGCGTCAGCTCGGGGGGACAGTTCGTCGAGCATCTCGCCTGCAGGTATGGCGACTGGCTATGGCAACTCACGCCGGTCTCCGCCGCCGTCGTCAATGCCGCGAACATGAACTGCAAGGGAACGCTGCCGACCCTCGTCATCCATGGGGTGACCGACATGGTCGGCAACTACGGTCAGGGCGTAGCGGAGATGTTCGCCAAACGCAACGGTTGCTCGGCGACGCCGCCGGCCGGGATCGCGCAGGCCAAGACGGACATGATGGCTGCCTTCAACGCCATGCAGGCCCAGCACGTGTGTCTCGACTGGGACGGCTGCACGACCAACCCGGTGCGCTATTGCATCTCGTCACAGATCACCTACAGCGGGCTCACCCACGGCTGGCCCAAGGTGGGCGGGACGCTCATCTCCGAGTTTCAGGCCCGCCTCCCGTAAGGGCCCCACGCCGAGGTCACTGGGCCGCCGTCCCCGGGCTAATTCTCGCATCGAGATGGACGTGAGCCTTGGGACCCTTGCGCGCCATGCGCTCGTGCGCATAATCTGATGCTCGATGGCTGCCTGCAAAGCTTGCGAAAGAGACGACGAACTTCGGCTGGTGCTGCTCGATCTACAGCGTGCGCACCAGCGAGCAACCTCTGGAGTCGTCGCCGAACATCTCGGGGGTGAGCGCACCGCCACCAACTTGATGAACGGGCACACGAAGGATCATCTCCATTCGTGGGTCGTTGCGGTCGAGAGTGGTCTGCCTAGCGAGTATGCACCCGCTGAACGACATCCGGAGCTCAAGAAAGATTCCCGGGTGATCAACGATAAGCAAGATCTCAAGCGCCGCCTCGACGGCATCAATTCGTAAAGCGCGGCCTTTCCGAGCCGTCGACACGTCTTGGCCGGACGCTGCAGCGGCGCCCGTGATCGTCGCGAATGCATTGGGGGTCGAAGGATGATCGCAGCGTTCGACGCGCGAGCTCGGCTCCGCTCTCAGTCGAAGGGCCTTTCATCCAAAGTCGTGGTGTGAACGACCTGCCTGTCCTTGGCTCCCAAATCCACCGGATCGATGTCGGTGGTAACCAAGCTCACGACGGCGCCGGGAGCGGGCAAGCGTGCGGCGGTGCCGGGAAAGTCGAGCACCGAAGTGAGCCCCACGCCCTTCAAAAATTCGAGCCGGGCCGATCGTTTTCCTCTACCACGCTGGACGACGAAGGGACCGACGGTGATTTCGACGCCGGGATCGTGACCACTCGGCAGCGCCGCGCGAGAGAACACTTGGATGCGCAACACGACCCCGCGGCTACCGGTCGGGCCCCGCACGCGTCGTCCGGCCAGCTGGGCGAGCGCGATTTTGCCAACTTCGTTCCAGGCGCCTTGCTTTTCCGAACCCGACGCGACGAGTGAAATGGCGGACGCGACATTGTCGATGATGACGACTTCGAACGTCGCTTGTCCGTCGAGTGTCACGTTGCTTCGGTAGGCGGCGGTCTCGAGAGCCATCGCGACGGGACCAGAGGCGCCGAGCCCCAGCGTGCGGTCTCGTTCCTGCGCCAATCGCCGCATGGATTCGACGACGTCTCCACCCGATGCGACGGGCTTCGTCGCTCGGGCGTGCGCCTCCCTCAACGTACGCAACGACAAGCGGTTCGGGCCCTCGAGACCCAATTCATCGAGAGAAAGCGTAGGCTCCTCCGCCGCGCCCTCGCCCGCGGAACCCATTCGAACCGCCGTTTCTCGAGCGGACCCCGCCAGGCCGACCGGATCTTCCGGAGCCTGCCCGTCGGTGCGAAAAACAGGGCGGGCGCCGCGCCCCGAGGCGGAGCGCGACCGCGGAAACGACGGAGCCAACCCGCCCGCGGTCATCGCCTCCGACGCGGCGGGCGATTCGTCGGAGACCGATCCAGCCGAAGGCACATCGATTTCGATCAGCTCGATGACCGCAGCTTGCGATTCCACGGCGGGCGCCGGTGGGTCCGCGGAAGGAACGCTCGTCAGCAGTGTGGCGATCACGGCACCGTGCGCGACGCCAGCCGCCAGAAAGGCGCGGGAGAACGGGTCGACTCGCGCTACCACCCTGCAATCGTAACACGCGAATAGGACCACGCTTCACGTCCCGGGCGAGGAACAGAAGCACCCGTTCGGGACCCGAACATGACGGTTTCGGAACGCTATTGTCATCTTCGGAGGCGCTGGGAAGGCTGCCGGGAAGGAGACGAGGCTGATCATGTCTCGCGCCGTACCATTTCTTGAGACAGGTGGCTGGGAGCGATATTAGCGTCCCAAGAGGTACGTGATGAAACGGCAGATGACGGCCAGCATTGCAAACCATCAACGTGCGAGATGGACCAGCGTTTAGGTGATCTGCTTCAAGCGGCGCGACGGCGGCTGGGCGTCGGGGCCTGGTCGCGCGAGTACTTCGAGCGAAGGTTTGCACAACGTGACCCTTGGTCATACGAAACGAGTTCCTACGAGCGAGCCAAATACGCGCGAACCATGGAGATGATTCCATGGGTCGCCGGAGCGCGAACCCTGGAGGTCGGGTGCGCCGAAGGCGTATTCACAGCCTTGCTCGCGCAAAATGGCGGCGAGGTTCTGGCCGTCGACATCTGCGCGCGGGCGCTTGCTCGGGCAGAGAAGCGCTGCGCCGAACTATCGACCGTCACCTTCGCCCGCCTCGACATTGCGAGCGAGCGCATTGACGGCGGATTCGACGTGATCTTGTGTGCCGAGGTCCTCTACTACCTGCATCGACGCGGACTGCTCCGCGCTCGGGACTGTCTCGTGGCGGCGCTGAAGCCTGGTGGACACATCGCTCTCGTGAACCCAGTGGCGGATGCCGAACGAATCCACCCGGTCTTCTTGCTTCATCCGTCGTTGCGCGTCGACAAGGAGAGAACCTGCAGCGACTGCAATCGGCGCTACACGATCACGGTGTTCAAGAAGACGAGCTAACCTCGTCACGGCACCTCCACCGGTTCGACGCGCTGAATGCGTAAGCCCCCGCCTCACGCTTCGGCCTGAGCTATGCTCGGACCGCCGCCGTTCGGCGGCTCGGCGATCCCTCCAAAAGGACCATGAACCCCCTCCCTCGCTTTCACCTCGCGTTTCCGGTTCACGATCTGAGTGCGGCGCGGCGTTTTTATGGCGACCTGCTCGGGTGTGCCGAAGGCCGTAGTGCCGACACGTGGGTAGACTTCGACCTTTACGGCCACCAGCTGGTGGCGCACCTGGCGCCCGAGAACGCGGGGCATCGGCACACCAACGCCGTCGACGGCGATGCAGTGCCGGTGCCGCACTTCGGACTGATTCTCGAGGTGAGCGATTGGCAAGCGCTGGCCGATAAGTTGGTGCGCGCGGGCACGCGCTTCATCGTGGAGCCGCACGTGCGCTTCAAGGGTGAAGTGGGAGAACAATCGACGCTGTTCTTTCTCGACCCGTCCGGCAACGCGCTCGAGTTCAAAGCTTTCGCCGATCCCAGCCAAGTGTTCGCGAAGTGAACCTCCGATGGCACGAACGAGGAATGTTCCATGAGCCGAGATGTCGAGCTGCACTGCCGTTGCGGGGAGGTCGTGGGGCACGTGAAGGGCGCCTCGCAGCGGACTGTCAACCGTGCCGTTTGCTATTGCGACGACTGCCAAGCCTTTCTGCACCACCTTGGCCGCGCCGATCTCCTGGACGAACACGGCGGGACCGACATCGTTCAGGTCGCTCCCGCATCGCTCACATTCGACCGCGGAGCGGAGCGCATCACCGGGCTGCGCCTCACGCCAAAGGGTCTTTATCGATGGTACACGAGCTGTTGCAAGACGCCGGTCGGCAACACCCTCGGCCCAGCGCTCCCTTTCGTCGGGATCGTCGCGCATGCGTTCGAGGGGCCCGACACCCGGCCGGACGATGTCTTCGGCAAACCCGTCGGGGGGATGCTCGGCAAGCACGCGATCGGCACGGCGCCGGAGGGCTCGACCAAGTTCAACGTGCGGCTCATCGCGCGCGCATTTCGGTTGATTCTTGGCTGGAAAATTCGCGGCAAGACGTGGCCGCATCCATTTTTCGATCGCGCGACGCGCTCGTCGACTCGACCAGTGACGACACTATCGCGCGCGGAGCGTGATGCTCTGCGTCCGCTTTGCGGGCCGCATCCAACCGCGGCAAAAGCGTAACGTTTCTTGAGCCGCGAAACGACCACGAGCGACTTTCATGGATAACGCCATGAAGCAACGTCGAGGATTCCGGCTGGCAGGATGTATTTCCGCACTCCTGATCGCCTGGGGCGGTCCAGGTTGTTCGGATCAGGGAACCTCCATTGGCAGCAACGGAGGTGGCGCGAGCGGCGCGGCAGGTTCGGCAGGAGGTGGCGCGGGACCGGGCACAGGCGGCTCTTCCGATGGTACCAGCCCAGACGCGGGCGGCTCCTCCGGCGGCGCTGCCGGTTCCGGCGCCGGCGGCTCATCCGGTGGTGCCGGACGGGACGCAGGCGGCTCTTCCGATGGCACGGACGGGACGACGCCCGGCGCCGTCACCCTCGATCAGACGGGCAACCCCGTTTACGACACCCTGACCACTTACACGAGCTGGCTCAGCACGGCGGGTGACGCTGCCACGAAATTGGCCGAGGACAAGACCTTGGCTGACAACATGATCACCTGGCAGCTACCTCACGGCGGCTTCGGCAAGAACGCCGCTGGTATCTATTCGGCGCCATGGAACGGAACGGCTGCGCGCTCGGAGTGGCGTGGCGCAGGCGATGTCGAACTGGGGACCATCGACAACAGCGCAACCGCGACGGAGATCATGTTCCTGGCCGACGTCTACCGACGCAGCGGCGAAACCAAATATCGAGACAGCGCCCGCACGGCGCTGAATTTCCTCTTGACGATGCAGTACCCATCGGGCGGATTTCCGCAGGTCTATCCGGCTCGGGTGGGGGCGGCGGTCTATTCGAACAACGTCACCTTCAACGACGACGCGATGGCGCGCGTCATGGTGCTCCTCCACCAAGCGGCAAAGCAGACGCCCCCTCTCGATCAAGACATCTTTACGACCGAGCAGCGTGACCGAATCACATTGGCGATTCCCAAGGGCGTCGACTACATCGTAAAAGCGCAGATCGCGCAAAACGGCGTCCACACCGTGTGGTGTGCCCAACACGATCCGACCACCTACGCACCGATGGGAGCCCGCTCCTACGAGCTTCCTTCGAAGAGCGGCAAGGAGTCGGCGAATGTCGCGGGGCTTCTCATGACCCAGCCGCAGACGCAGGAAATCAAGGCTGCCGCACAGGCGGCCATCGCCTGGTATCGAAGCGGCTCGGCGAAGGTCGCGGACACGGCTTACGTGAAGCGCCCCTCCGGCAGTACCGATGACACTCACAACCCGATCCAGACAAAATTGGGCAGCACGATGTGGTATCGATTCTACGATCTCGACCAAGACGTGGGATTTTTCAGCGGACGTCTACCCACCGACAATCCTCCCGGTGTGGGCAAGAAATACGACATCATGGAAATCGAGGCCGAGCGCCGCTATGGCTATGAGTGGGGCGGGAGCTACGGAAACAAGCTCCTCGTCTACAGCGGTAGTGTCGGTTATTGACGCTCGGCAAGCCGGCGCCCCGACTTCACTGCGACACGGCTCCGTCTTCGGCTCGAAGTCGGATGCCTTGCGCAACGCGACGCATCCTCACAGCGATTCGAGGAACTTGATCAGCGCCGTCTTGTCCGCTGCGGGCAGGGCGACGTATGCGTCCTTCGACTTTCGGCCTTCGCCGTCGTGCCAGAGGATGGCTTCCGCGATGGTGCGAGCGCGGCCGTCGTGCAGGTAGTCGTGGTGGGGCGTGCACACCTGCTTTTGCGCCGGGCCCGTCACACCGCCCACGACGCAGGCGGAGAGACCGAGACCCCAGAGCGGCGTCGTACGCCATTCGGCACCCGACGCTTGTCCCTCGCCGAGGTTGTCGGCAAGGCCGGTACCCATGTCGTGCAGCAACAAATCCGTGTACGGATGAATGGTCTGGTCGCGCAACTCGGCGAGGGGGTGAAACTTGGTGGTCTTCAGCTCTGCAACGTGGCAACTGGCGCAGCCCATTTGAGTGAACACCGCTTCGCCGCGTAGTGCATCGGCGTCGTTCAGGTCGCGACGCGCACGCACGCCCAGCAAATGCACGTATTTGACGAGATCGTCGAGGTCGGGATCGCCGAGCTCAGCGCCTTGCTCGTTGCCACAGCCCTGTTGCATGGACCCGCAGTCGGGCTTGGGCAGCACCGAGGTCATGACGCCCATATCGTTGTTCAGGGCGCCGGCGATCTGATGCTTCAAGCTGGAGGCGCCGCCCTTCCACCCGAAACGGCCGAGGCGCCTGATGCCCGTGACCGGTTCGATGGAGACTTGAATTTTGCCGGAGATGCCGTCGCCGTTCTGGTCGTCCACGTCCTGCAAAGCGAGGACGGTCGACTCGGGCACGGCTTCGAGCAACCCGAGACCGACCAACTGCGACGCGATCCGCGCCGAGTAGAGTGCCGGCTTTTGCTTGCTGAACGCATACTCGGGTGAGCGCAGGCCGTCCGCGTTGGTGATCCACTTGCCGATCGACACCGTGCCTTCGCCTGGGGAGCCATTGGCACCGCTCGGTTGGAGGACGGAGCCGATGAGCGGATCTTTTCCGCCATCGGCGGCGGCCACCTTGAAGACCCACTTGTCGAGCGGCACGCCGATGTCGGCCACGGGCGCGCGGCCGTTGCGCTTGTGGCAGCTGTCGCAGGACACGTTCACGTAGTTCGGTCCCGCGAGGCCTTTCAGCGTGTCGAAGATGCCGTTCTCGGCACCTTCGTCGTGACTGCCGTCGGTCATGTGCGTGTGGTGCACGCGGCGCCCGCGTACGAAGGGCTGCGCGTTGAGGTCGGCGAGGTTGGTCGCCATCTGCATGAAATGGCCATCGGGCTCGCCCGAGTACGGATAGGACAGCGTCGTGCGCCCCCCGAGCCAGCCTTTTTCGTCGAGCTTGTGGGAGTTTTCCCGCTCCGACGATTGATCGGCGAAGGTTCCGACGGCGTACCAGGGCACCATTCCGCCTTTGCCCACCTCGTAAAGAAAGACGGTGCCGTAATAGTTGTCACGACCCGACGGAACGGCGTCCAAGAACTGGCTGATCTCGATTTCCATGAACTGGCCAACGGCCAGGGGAGCCTCTTTGCCGTCGAGTTGGATAGCGCTGGCGATGGTGTACGTGAACTTGTACTGCACGCCATCACCGGTCCGGTTGTGATCTTGGTCGTACGTGCCGGGGCCCTCGGTCTTGAACCGTGGGGCATAGTTGCCGTGGTATTGCGCGACGGTGCCCTTACCGCTGTACCACGCTCGAAATTCCGGCAAGGGATCGAGCTTCCATTCCGACACCCAGGACACGTCGATGGTGGAGCCACCTTTGGCGACCTTGTCTACGAAGATGTAGCGGGAGGTTCGGTATTCCCAATAGTGGGGGAGGTAATGATCGTAGCTTTGGAACTCGTCTTCGCGCGCGTGACGATCGCGCCCACGGTCGCCAAAGCGCGTGACGATCGCGTCGCCTCGGTCGAACAGCACCTCGCGCTCGAGCTTGGTCGTGGCATCGAAGAGCGGGACAATCCCACCGAGCGACGGCCCTCCGTCTGCGTCCGGCAGCCCGGCATCCCCCGCGGTCCCCGACGAGCCATCGACTTGCCCCCCGCCCGTGCCCGGCGGCCCGGCATCCCCCGCGGTCCCCGAGGAACCGCCGACCGACGCTCCGCCCATGCCCGTCGTGTTGCCACCTGAGCCCCCCGCGCCCGACTGGCCCGCACCCGCAGTCCCCGAGGAACCGCCGACGGACGCCCCGCCCGATTGCCCCGATCCGGATTGCCCCGATCCGGATTGCCCCCCACCCGACTGCCCCCCGCCGCCTGGATTTCCGCCGCTGGCGTTGTTTCCCGAGGATGCCCCGTCGCTGCAAGCGAGGATATTCATCGCGAAAGCGACGATGATCGCGGTTCTAAGAGTGGCCCTCGTTCGCTTCATTCAAGCACCATGTGGCTGGGATTTTTCAGCTGGGCAACGGGCCCCAGGCGTGAACGGCTTGGCTTTGGCGCAGCGCTACGCGGTCGCGAAGCGCCTGCCCTACCTTAAGTGTCAGCCGGGGATGTTTTTCGTTTCCAAATCGTCCGCCCGCCGGAAAATTCCAGGGGAGATTCTCTGGTTACCCACCTGGCATCGACGTCTCTTGCACCGTCACTGGAGGCGGGCACGTTTGGTTCGGCGATCCGAGCTGCGGAACGGGTGCCGGAGAGTCCCGCGCTAGCGCTCGATCCACCGGCCATCCATGCAGACGGGCGACGAACGGCCGTCGGACAAGAAATAACCGAACCCAATGCACATCTCACGCGGGAAGGCGATGGCCTCGACCGTGGCATTCGCCCAGTTGCATTCGGTGTGGAGGATGTCGCCCGCCGCAATTCGCAACGGTCGATCGAGCGGCCATTGCGCGAACTCCGCTTTGAATTGCATCTCGTACGTCCAGCTGGGGTCGACATGGACCCTCTCGATCGACCCCCCCTGACCTCGGGCGATGTGCGTCAGAGCACTCGTGCCGTGGTCGTGCATATGGTTGCTGAACAGGATGAACTCGATGTCCCGTGGAAGCGTGCAGTCCGCGGAGGCGTGACCAGTCGAGTTTGCGGGGATGCTGAAGCCGAGGTTGCCGTTCGCGAAGAGCGAAGCGATTTTTCGATCGGGACTCACCTCGGCGAACTTGAAGTCCAAGATCGAATGGCCGACGGCGGACATCGCGCTCGTATTCAAGAAATGCACATTGAGGAGGATCGAGCTCCCCTTGGCCAATCGAAATGCAACGCCGTCCGGCAATTTGACCCCTCCGGTCCCCTCGCCCCCCACGGATCCGAGAAAACTGCCCTGCAGTAAGTTCTCTTCGTCCGTGCACGGGCCGCTCGAGCCGACGGGGGTCTTCGACGTCGATGCGTACGCGACCGCGTGATGCCCGAATGCCGATTGAAATCCCTGCACGTCGAGGATGTCGACGTCGTGATCGAGCGGGGCTTGAACGTATTGACAGACCATCATGTCGACGCCCGGCTCGACGGTGACGTCGGGCGCGACGATGCGCGTGTAACCCGCGGCGGCCGGCGGAGGATCGAAGCCCTTGGGAGGCGGCGAATTTCCACTGGAAGCCGGCGGAGCATGCCCGGGATCGGTCGAACCGCAAGCGAAGAGCGAGAGCGAGATCAACGAAAAGAGGCCGCACGGTATTCTCATTGGATCCCTCTTACGAATTCACGCCATCCGTCACCAAAGGGTTAACGAAGGCCAGATTCACGGACAATGCCTTCGGCGGCCAAGCGGTGACTTACGAGGACTGAGCTCCGATCCAGCAGCGCAAAACGCGGCCGAAGATCTGCGCCCCCAAGGCGGGGAGGGCGCTGTCCGGTGCGGCCAAGCGCTTACTCCGGAGGCCATCCCGGCAAACCGCCGGGCACCGTGATAAGAGATAATGCGACGAAGGGTCGCCGCCACCCGAGGCGGCGCAATCGCCGTGGTCTCGTTCGTGGTCAATCGCATGGAGGCAAAGATGAAAGGGACGTACAGGTGCATAGCGGTGACTCTGTGGACCTCGGTAGCATTGTCGCTTACCGCTGGGTGCGGTGCCGCCGACGCCGACGGCGCTGAACCCCCGACCGTCGACGATTCGAACCTCGAATTGCGAACGCAGCCGTACACGCTGCAGCCGGGCGAGGAAAAATATCTTTGTTACACCATGTACCTGCCCGATGCAGAAGAGACCGCGATCGTGAAGCTGAGGCCCCAATACGGGCGGGGCACGCATCACATCATCTTCGCCCAGACACTGGCTCCTGAGCCGGAGGGGTTCACGGAATGTGCCGTGTTGTTCAGGGCGAGCTGGTTGCCGCTCTACATCGGCGGCGTCGAGAGCGGAGCGCTCCCGCTGCCCCAAGGCTCGGGGTTCACGCCAAAAAAGAATCAGCAAGTGCTGATCCAGCTGCATCTCCAAAACACGACGAACGCGCCCATCACCGACACCACGGCGATGAAGCTGAAGATGGTCCACCCGGACACGCTGACCACCAAAGCGGGCGTCTTTGGTCTCGACAATCGCAATTTGCAGATCCCCGCTCACGGCACGGACATCGAGCACGAGATGAGCTGCTCGCCCAATCGGGCGATGGATGTATTCGCGGTGCTCGGCCACATGCACAAGCAGGGGCGCCAGCTGGCTCTGCGCCGCGCGCCGAACGAGGTGCTCTACGAGGCGCGCTGGAACTTCGATCAGCAGCCGGTCACGCCGCTTCCGCTGCGTATCGAGCCGTCGGACTCTCTGAACTTTCGTTGTGTCCATGACAACACGAGCGGCCAGTCCATTACGTACGGGGAGAGCTCGGACCAGGAAATGTGCGCCTTCATTTTCTATTACACACCGTTCGAATCACTCGCGGGCTGTATTCAAACAGGCCCCTGAGGTGGTGGTCAGCGCGAGCGAGGTTGGCGTTCGTTCGGATTTGTCGTCGGAGGAGCCAAGCATGCAAATGGGATTCGATGCTCGAGCGATAGCGAGCCGCCTCATGGTCCTCTCGCTGTGCACCGCGGGCGGGTGCTCGGACAAGGACGTCTCCCCTGCCCCGGACGCAACGGCAGGAACCGGCGGAAATGCGAGCGGAGCCGGAAGTACGGGAACGGGCGCAGGCGGCAGCACGGGAACTGGCGCAGGCGGCACCGGAAGCGGGGGAAGCGCCGGCTCGGGCGGTGCGGGCGGCACGGGAACGGCTGGAGATGCCGCCACCGGCGCTTGCACCAATGGCGCCGATCAAGCGGTTATCGGCAATGCAGCGAAATTCGAGCAGGACATCACGGATTGCGGGACCACGTGTTTCTTCTCGCCCGGTGACAAAGCGGTGTGCGCATCGGATTGCATGCGTGGCAAAGGCCTTTCTTCGGGGTGCGCCGCTTGTTACGGCGGTCAAATCGCTTGCGGCACGGTGACTTGCAGCGTGCCCTGCCTGGCGAACTCATCGAGCCCCGAGTGCCGGGCCTGCGTGATGCAGAATTGCGAGCCGCCGTTTCGGGCCTGCGCCGGCGATCCGCCGCCTTGAGCTAGATCGTGGTTCGGTACTGAGCAGGCGTCATTCCGGTCCACCGCTTGAATGCGCGGTGGAATGCGCTCGGGTCCGAGAAGCCCATGGCGTACGCGGTTTCGTAAATGGAACGGCGGGGCTCATCGAGCATTCGCTTGGCCACTGTCGCGCGCACGTCGTCGAGGAGCCCCGCAAAGGAAACGCCTTCCTCTTCCAGCCGCCGACGCAGCGACCGCACGCTCATGTCGAATCGCCGGGCAATGGTCTCCATGTCGGGCCAGTCGGACGGAGGATGCGCGAAGAGATACTCCTTCAGCCGTTCGGCATGTCCGCTCTCGCGGGTGATTCGCGAGAGCTTTCGCTCGGCCAGCGATTCGAGAGCGGCATAGAGTTCGGACCGCAAAGGTTGCTGCTGGCGATCCAGCAAGGTCCGCTCGAACTGAATGCCGGTGAAGTCATGCCCGAAGCGCTCGGCCCCACCGAAGACCCGCTGATATTCGGCGCAATAGGCGGATGCCGGATGTTCGAAAAAGACGCGCCGGATCATCTGTTCCCGTCCCGCGAAATGGCCCACCAACCGATGGAAACCCACCATCGCGAGCTCGGCGCGCAGACGGTCGCAACGCTCGGCCGATCGCGGGACTTCGTACTTGAGGGTCGCCACCTCGCAGCTTTCCTCGAGAACGGGTTGCGGTTCGTCACTCACGATGCGGTGGAACCGCAGCAGATTGCCGATAGCGTCCCTCATATTGGGAGCATGGGCAGCCAGGTGCGCGAGCACATCGAGGCCGACCATGCTCGAACGCTCCCCCATGTGCAGACCGAGCGCATCGTCTTTGCTGAGATCGAGCGCCAGGATCTGCAGGCGGTTGTACTCCTCGTGCTCCATGCGCCCATCGCTGTCATGAAGGCGCCGGGGATCGAATCGCGCCGCGGCCAGCAGCTTTTCGCGGCTCACCCCCATCGATTCGACGGCTTCGACGAGAGGGTGGACGAGAACGACCGACAAGCTCATGACGGAATGATGCCCCGCTGCGGAGACCGCGTCGGAAAATTCCAGGGGCAGATTGTGGCCTCGTTCGTCGTACGCTTCGCGCTGCGGCGGCCAAGGCACGAGAGCGTGATCGTGCTAGGTTCGACCAAGGTCATCAACTGCTTAGGTGAGCCGTTTGTCACGACAACCGCATCTATCTAGAGGTGGGTGCTCGGTACACCCGCGCAGGAGCTAGCGCCATGAAATCGAGCACGCATTCGACTGCGCCGTTCAATCCTCGTTCAACGGTCACCCTGGCTTCTCAGTTTTCCGCGTTTTTTGGCTTCTGTAGCCTTGGATTGCTGTTCGGAGCGATGTCGTGCAGTCCTGCTGCGGATAGCGGACCTTCGCCGGGCAGGGGCGGAGCGAGCGGCGCGGGAAGCTCGGGAACGACTGTCGGAGGCAGTGGCGGGAGCGCGGGAGCCACCACGACGGGAGGCGCGAGTGGTTCCGGCGGCAGCTCGGGGGGAATGACGGGCACGGGTGGTGGCGGCGGTGCCACGGGTGGCGGCGGTGCCACGGGTGGCAAGGGAAACGCAGGCGCTGGTGGCACGAGCGGCGTTGGCGGAGGCGGTGCCGCCGGGAGCAGTGGTGGCGGTGCCGCGGGGGGACTAAGCGATGCGGGGAACTCCGACGGATCGACTCGAGATGCAGGGGCAACTCCCGACGGAGGCGCGACGCAAGACGGAGGCGCGACACAAGACGGAGGCACAACGCAAGACGGAGGCGCGTGTACACCGGGCCCCGGGACAACGGCAAAGTTCAGCTTCTTTCTCACGAGCATGGCCGGCATCGTGCGCCTGTCGGGGAGCATGAACGGGTTTGGTGGTGATCTTCGCTTTGGCAAATCGGATGGTCTCGCGGGGGCTGACGAAATCTGCCGGCAGCTCGCCGAGACTGGATACGCCGGGGCCGGATGCAAGATGTGGCGCGCTTTCTTGAGCGCGACGAAGGGCCCCGGCGGCACGCCTGTGCACGCTGCCGATCGTGTGGGCACCGGTCCTTGGTATGACCGTCAAGATCGCGTGGTGGCGATGACGAAAGACGATCTCTTGCAGGACCGGCCCCGGGGCGGCGATCCGGCCATCATCAACGATCTTCCCAACGAATACGGTGTCCCCAACCACAATCCCGACGGCAAAGGCAATGTGGACAATCACACGACGCTGACGGGCACGGGAGCAGACGGCAAAGTGTTCAGCATGGACTGGGGCTTTACCTGTCACGACTGGACGACCAAGGTGGGCACCGATGGCACTCCGAAGATCGGTTTTTCGTGGCGCGGCGGCGCCGGGGCGGTCACCGGAAGCAGATGGTACACGGGGCAGTTCAACGAAGCGGGTTGCGCGGATTACATCAACATCACGGACCTGATGGGTCCGGACCAGCTGAACAAGAGAGGGGTCGGCTCGCAGGGCGGATACGGCGGGTTCTATTGTTTGGCCCTCGAGCATTGAAGAGCGCAGAGCACCTCACGCGCTCACCCGATCATGACCGGAGCCGAGACGCCACCTCTCGGAACAGCATCTCAGGAAGGCCCGATGTTCGCGTCGCCGCTGGGCGACGGCAACGAACACGCCTTCGTCGAAGCTTTGAAGCGGCAGATTAGCCGGCGGAAGGACCTCATCGCTTCCCATGCGTCTGACGAAATGGTGGATCCCCACGCACAGCAGTCTCGAAGGCTGACTTTTTCGCGTTCACCTGCGGGCGGGCGAACGTACGCGCGCCCGACCGTCAGGTGCAACGCGAGGTGGGGCGGCGCGCCCTACCGAGTCACTAGCGCGCTTCGAGCGAGACTTACTACCACGACGCGGGGGCGGGCGCCGAGCTGCGCGGGGTTCGGCAATCAAGACTTCGGCGGGGATCCCAAGGTCTCGGTTGATCCGCCGGATCATCGGCAGGGTAAGAGCGCGGCGGCCCGACAGGATCTCGGAGACTCGAGCCCGCGACCCGATGAGCGGCTCGAGATCGCGTCTGGTCCAGCCGAGCTCTTCGCAGCGCAGCTTGATCGCGTCCAACGGATTCAGCGCCTGAATCGGAAATAGGCGGCGCTCGTACGCGTCCGCCAAGGTTGCCAGGGCGTCCAGCTCGCGCTCGTCACGTGAGCCAGGTTTGGCGGCCCACAGCTCTTCGATGCGACGAAGCGCTTTCGGGTGGGAAGATGCATCCACGATAGGTTCGATCATGTCACTCACACCTTGTTGGCATCGATGCGATCATACTCCGCATGAGTTCCTAGGAAGTGAACGAAGACAAGAAAGAGCGGAGCGTATTTGACCTGGGCCACCAACCGGTAGGAGTTGCCTTTGATGTCGAAGACCATCCGGTTAGCAGCCAGAAAATCGGCCGACCTGAATGTCGCTCGAACCTGAGCAGGACTCGACCAGGCTGCCTTTTCAACCTCTACCTGCAGGCTCGCCTCGAGAACGCGAGGCATCTTTGCCACGGCTTGGCGACGGTCGATCGCAAGGCTGGCCGGGTCTGCCAAGCGCGGGCTCGTTCGACAGCGCATCTTGGCGGCTTGGCGCCGGCGCTTGACTCGCGAGGTCGACCCTGATGTGTTTGGAAGGCTCGTTCTTGGTGGGGGGCCCGAGTCCCAAGGATAGGGCAGCTCACCATGTCGGTCGACGCAGGCGTACGAGAGGGCGATATCATCGCCGGCAAATACCGTATCGACCGTGTCCTCGGTGCGGGGGCGATGGGCGTCGTCGTGGCCGCCCACCACTTGAAGCTCGAGGAACACGTCGCCATCAAGTTCCTGCAGCCCGAGGCTTTGGCCAATGCCGAAGCCGTGCTGCGATTCGATCGCGAGGCACGTGCCGCCGTGAGAATCAAAAGCGAGCACGTTGCACGGGTCTTCGACGTCGGGACGCTGGAGAATGGCGCTCCTTACATGGTGATGGAGTACCTCGAGGGGGGTGATCTCGCGGCCTGGCTTCAGCAGCGGGGGACCCTTCCCATCGAACAGGCCGTGGAATTCATTCTTCAAGCGCTCGAAGCGATCGCCGAAGCCCATGGGCTCGGCATCGTGCATCGCGACCTCAAGCCGGCCAACCTCTTCGTCGTCCGGCGCGCCGATGGCCTTTACGCAATCAAAGTGCTCGACTTTGGCATCTCCAAGTTGAGCATCTCGGGAAGGACGAGTTTGGCTGTGGGCGAGATCGGCAGGTTTCCGCTCGACGCAGCGGAGGTGGGTGGCGCCCTCGGGCGGCGCGGCGACGGCATGTCCATGACGAAAACGGCCGCGGCGATGGGGTCGCCCTTCTACATGTCGCCCGAGCAGATACAGTCGGCGCGCGACGTGGACGCTCGAACCGATATCTGGGCCATCGGCATCATTCTCTGGGAGCTTTTGACAGGAAAAGTGCCGTTCGGGGGGGCCACGATGCCGGAACTCTGCATGCGGATCATCGCAGCACCCTTGCCGCCGCTGCGCGACCGATGGCCGGATGCGCCTGTCGACATCGAGCCGATCATCGTCAGGTGCCTCGAGAAGGATCGGCGCAAGCGTTTCGCGAATGTGGCCGAGCTAGCCGTCGCGCTCGGAGAATTCGGTCCGAAGCGCGCCAGGTCGTCGGTCGACAGGATCGTGCGGGTCGTCTCGGCGTCGGGCATGTCGGTGAGTGCGTTGGACCTGGCACCCTCTTCGGACAGGACCCGCGGGCCAGAGGCAGGAGAGACGATCGCGCCGCTCGGACGGACCGCTTCGGGCATCAAGGGGGGCAAGGCCAGAGCAGGGATGGTCGCCGCCGTCGGGGTGCTGACGCTGGTGGGCGGGGCTGCCACCCTGAGGCAGTGGAATCGCGACCGGAACCCAACCGATTCGGCGGTCTCGGCTGGTGCGCAAGTACTGCTGCCATCGGCTCCGGCGTTGGATGAGAAACCACGCGGGGCGATCGACGGCGCGCCCACACGCTCCGTCATTGCCATTGGATCGCCCGATGCCTCCGCGGCAACGACGATGGACGCTTTGGGCCCCTCCGCGGTCGTCGCAGAGCCGCCCCCCCCTCGGCGACCGATGGCTCCGCCACCGACCCCACCCGCCACGAAACGTCCCCCGGGGACTTCGACACCGCCGAAACCTTTCGGCGCACCGAGCGTAAACCCGCAGAAGCCCGGCTGCGATCCGCCCTTCACCTTCGATGACAAGGGACAAAAGCATTTCAAGCCCGAGTGCTACCGATGAGATTTCCATGAAACGGCGTCGGTTGGTTGTGTCGGTCGCTCTCGCAGTCAGTGCAGTCCTCTCGAGTCGGCCGGCCGTTGCTGCCGACCCCACGACCGCGGAGTGCTTGGCCGCCAGCGAGGCCTCCCTCAAGTCGGGCAACGAGCACAGGCTGCGCAAAGAGCGATCGGAGCTCCTCGTCTGTGCGGCGGCGAGCTGCCCTGCCGACATTCGTCAGGAATGCACCCGTCGCGTCGACGAGGTCAACACCGCAATCCCGACCATCATCTTCGAGACCAAGGACGCCTCGGGCAACGACCTCAGCGCCGTGAAGGTCTCAATGGATGGCCAGGTCCTCGCCGAACGGCTCGAAGGATCGGCGCTCTCCATCGATCCAGGCGCGCACACTTTTGTCTTCGAGACAGCAGGCCAAGCTCCGGTCACCAAGCAGTTCGTCATTCGCGAGTCGCAGAAGAACCGGCACGAAGCCATCAGGCTCGGATCGCCAGCCGCTTCCTCGACGCCGACCACGGCGAGCACGGAGCTCGGGACGCAAAAGACGGTGGCCATCGTCGCGGGCGGCGTCGGAGTCGTTGGCATCGCTGTGGGCAGCGTGTTTGGGTTCGTGGCCATGGCGAGGAAAAACGACGCCGAGAGCGCCTGCCCTGCCGACTGCAGCGACCAGAGGGGCATGAATCTGTGGCAGGACGCCGGTAGAGCCGGAAACGTCTCCACCGCGGCGTTCATCGCTGGCGGCGTGATGCTGGCCGGCGGAGCAGCTCTCTGGCTTACGGCCAAGCCCGATTCGAATCACGGGCCGACTGCCATGATCGGCATGGGCCCTGGTTCGATTCAACTGAAGGCCGTTTGGTAATGCGCGTCGTCGCCGATCTTCCTCTTGTTCTTCTGGCCACGGTGCTCGCTTGCGCCGGATGCAACGCCATCCTCGGCATCGACGACCACCCGCTCGTTCCAACCGGGTCCGACGCGGGAGGCGCCGACGTGAAGACCGGAGTCGACGCCGATACTGGAACGCCGCGAGTAGGCGATGCTGCGAACGACCGTACCGACGGCAACGCCAACGCCTCGATGGATAGGCGCGAGACTGATATCCAGGATAGCGGCAACACCCGTGGCGACGCCGGCAACGTCGGTCCCGATGCGAGCGACGCCGGCAACATCGGTCCCGATGGGGGCGGCACCGGTACGGACGCGGGCAACTCCGGTCGCGACGCAGGCGACTCCGGCAGCCGCATCCTCTTATTGCGAGGCACCATCAGTACCGTAGGACTTGCCCCCGAACCGGCGGGGACCATTCGCCTCGTCGATCAGGGGATTGCGGTTCCTTGGAAGAGCTGCAACGCGTCGAACTGTGTAACTGGAGGAATCGCACCATGAAGACCAAGTTGCTTTGGATGGGCGGACTGTCGGTGGGGGCCGCGAGCGTCGTGCTCGGCTACGTCGCTGGTCGCGCTCGTGCTTCCGGCATTGTCGCGACGCCGCCCATGACCTACCGCGGTGTACTCACGGACATCACGGGAGCGCCGCTCCCCGGCTCGACGAAGAACGTTCAGCTCCAATTCTGGGACCAAGCTACGGGCGGCGCGATCCAATGCTCCGTCGGCCCGATCGCAGTCACGCTCACGGCCGGTGCATTCGAGATCGCGCTGTCCGACGCCTGTACGACCGCGGTGCACGCGACGAAGGATCTCTGGGCAGAGGTCTTCGTCGACGGGGGTTCGTTGAATCGAACGAAACTGGGGGCGGTGCCCTATGCACTCCAGGCCGACACCGCGTCGAACGCGGCGGGCGCGCTCGGCGCCCAGCTCGCGGCCATCGAGGCGCGGCTTGCTCGCGACACGAGCGGCACGCCGCAGCGCATCTGCACCGGCTCGACACCGATCGGCAGCACGGCCTGGCAAGCCTATACCGCGACGGATGTCACGGTTCGCGTCGACACGTCCGCCTGCAACTTCACGACGCGCCCTCTCTACATCACTTCGATGGTCGGCGAAAATCTCCTCTACATGACCACCGGAGGCTCGACTCCCTACGTCGTGGAGGCCACGGCAAAGACGCAGTTCGATATCTTCGTGCCCAACTCGACGCCCACCAACGCCAACTTGAACAAGTGGCACATCGAGTGGATCGCGATCGGCAATTGACGGGACCTACAATTTCCCGAGCCCGGCACCGGCCACGACGATGGCCCGCACGTCCGTGGCCATGACCGGCGTGTAGGCGTAAGGCGGCGCGAGACTGCCCGTCGATGTCGCCGGCTGGGCACCGGTGCACCGGTCGAAGACGTTGTCGCTCACGTCCCAGCTCCCGACCATCGGGCTGTCCCATGAACCGATGGCGTCCTTCGAGTTTTCGAAGTAGTTGCCTTCGGCCTTCACCACGGCGCCCATGCGACTGTTGATGCACGAGCCGCTCGTGTTGTCTTTATAGTAGTTGTTGAATACGTGCGCTCGGCCGAAACGGATACTCGGCAACCGCGAGCCGCAATTGTGGAAATAGTTGTGGTGGTACGTGGTGCGGATCACGGTATCCGCGATCTGTCCGTCGCCCGAGCTGATCAAGCTGGCTTTGTAGTGGTCGTGGATCACGCACCACGACACGGTGATGAACGACGCCTCGTTCTTGATTTCGACGAGCCCGTCGTAATAGTCCTTGTCGTGCGTGAGGTCGGAATAGAGCTCGCAATGGTCGATCCAGATGTTCCTCGCACCGCCGGTGATTTCGATGGCATCGTTGGCATCGGACGCCCCTTCCGCCACGACGTGCGAAACGGCGATGTTGCGAATGATGACGTTGCGCGAGCCGTTGACGGATAGGCCGATCCCTTGCAGGTGCGCCGACGTTCCGACGCCGAGAAGCGTCTTGTTGGAAGCAATGGGCACCGCTTCTGCACCCTCGAAAAGGCGATCGAAAACGACCACGTAAGGATCGGGGCTCGCCAGATATTTCTTGAGATCTTCGAGCGTCGACACGGTCACCGTGGGACCGAGTGACCCGCCGGTCACGATGTAGGGCGTCCCCGCGTCGTCTTGAACGGCGGCATAGCCGACGAGATTCGGATCTTGCGCCGTGCCCACCGGCAGGAACAGCGCCGCAACGTCGGTGTTTTTTTCGATGGCGAACGTGAAGGTCGGCTTGGCGCTGCTGACGTCTCCCGAAAAGCTTTGAAAAAAGTACCCCGGGTTGACCGTCGCGCTCAGCGTGATGTCGGTGCGGTAGGCGTAGTCGTTTTGCACGGGCAAATGCCCGACGGTGCCGCCAGCGGGCGGATGGGCGCTCACTTTCAAGGAGAAATGCGGCGTGTCCGGCCGTATGCCCTCTCCCAAGATTTTGAGGTAGTCGAGGTTGGCGAGGCCGCTCGGATAGAGGGCCTCCATGCGAATGAAGTTTGCACCGGCCGCGAGGTCGATCGACAGCGGGGGCGTCTCCTGCCAGTCGTTCCACGTATTGGTATAGGCGAAGGCGACCGACTCGGCGACGACGACGCCATTGACGAGCAGGCGTGCGTCACGCAGGTTCGCCTCGAGGCCGCCAAACGCATACCGCCAAATGAAAGCGTACTTCCCCGATGCGTCCGCCTTCACACTCCAGCTGATGCTGGCACCGATGCCGGGATCGCCGTCGGCGAACCCTGGCCCGCTGAAGCCCGTGATCGTCGTGCTCCCCTCGCGCGGGAGGACCTTGCCGTCGACCGCGCAAAATCCGAGCTCATCTTCCTGAAGGACGGTGACGCCGGGCTCGGGCGGAGCGACCTCGCTCGTACCGGCGTCCTTCGTTGCACCGGCGCTGCCCGCGCCTGCCTCGGGAGCTGCACCGGCACGACCGCCACTGCCCGCGGGAGCCGCCCCCCCCGTCGACGGGTTGCCACCGTCGTTCGGAGCGCCCCCACTGCCGGAAGCCGTCCCCCCGCCCGTCGTGGTGCCGCACGCCAGAACCCACAGGAGCAGGCTCACGAGCCCGCAACGAAACGGCGCCCCAACAGCGATCTTAGACCTGTCCACCAGGATCTATGCCGCTACGACGACGATTCGATCTCGAAAAGACGCCGAGAGAAGGTCGGGCGGGTTTCCGCGACAGGATGCACGGATCAGACGGGAGCTTTCAGGCGCAATTCGCGGCGCAGAAAAAGCTGCTGCACGGCGAGCTGAAAAAGGACGGCCATCAGCGAGGCGAGCCAAATGGCGTGCAGGGTGAAGCCGGGGCGGGTGCTCAGGATGAGGAGCGGCGCGACGTAGCCGAGGGCGCGCAGTGCGGAGGCGGCAAGGGACGGCCAGGTATTGCCGAGACCTTGGAAGACTCCACCGCAGACGAACACGGTGCCACTGGCAACATAGCCCCACGAGACCGTTTTCAAGTAATCGACGCCGGCCGCAATGACGTCGGGAGAGGGCGAGAAGAGCGCCACCATCCCACCCGGCACGATCTGACAGAGCGCGGTGAAGAAGACCATGAATACGAACACGAGCTTCGTACTTTCGCGCGCCGTTTCGCGCACCCGCGCAAACGCGCCCGAACCGTAGTTCTGACCGACGACCGCGGCGGCCGAAAAGCTGATCGCAACGGCCGGTATGAACCCGGCCTGCATCAGCCGCGAGCCGATGCCAAAGCCTGCCTGCGCCTCTGGGCCGAACCGGCGCGTCACGGCATAGGTCACTCCCATCGTCAGCGAGATCAGCAGGAATTCGACGCCGGCGGGCAAGCCGATGCCGATCATTTTGCGCCAGGTCGCCCAATGGGGGCGCCAATGCTGGAGACGCAGACGCAGAAAGGTTCGACCGCTGAAGAGATAGAGGGTGAGCCCTGCTACGGCGGCGACGGTGGACACGAGCGTGGCGAGCGCAGCACCCGCGACGCCAAGTGGATGACCACCAATCCAGCCGAAGATCAGGAAAGGTGCGAGCAGCATGTTGAGCAGCACGCTGGCCGTTTGCGCCACCAGCCCCGGCTTCATGTCTCCCAGGCCGCGTAGCGCGGAGCCGAGCGCGACCATCGAAAACTGCAGGGCGAGCGCTGGGATGAACCCGCGCAGAAACGTGGCCGCCAGCTCGGCGGTCACGGCGTCGCCGGAGAGCGCGTTCGCGTACGTGCGGTGAAGCGCGAGGCACACGCCCAGGAAAAGCACCCCGGCCACGGTCGCCAGACTCTGCGCCTGATTGAAGAGACGCTGCACCTCGTCGTGCTCCTTCCGTCCTGCGGCTCGCGCAACCAGCGCCACGCATCCGACCGAGAGCATCTGCGTGACCGCGAGCGAAACAAACATGAGATTGCTCGAGAGCGCGACGGCGGCGACGGCTTCCTTGCCGAGGCGCCCGACCCAATAGATGTCGATCAGCCCGTACAAGGTCTGGACGGTCATGCCCGCCAGTACGAAGAGCATCATGCGCACGACGTGGCCGCGGATCCGACCTTGCGTCATGTCGTGCAGACCGCGCGCCGCGGGGCGTGCCGCGGAAGGCGCTTTCGAAGGCGTGGCTTGGGTCACGGTTTCATGCTCGGAGGGGACGGACTGGGTTGGCAGAGACATCGATATTTACCCCGTTCATATTCAACCGGCCGCGCTCGTGGAAGGAGACGGCGCTACTTGTGTCGGCCTTTTCCTTCGCCGTCTGCGACGAATGCACCGCCCTCGCGCAGCAGCTCGTCGAGGTGCTCGCGGACGTCCGCCGGCCAAAAGCGCGTGAGATCGGCAAACCGCATTTTGTGCGAGGCAAAAAGCGCGCGTGACGCCTCTTCGAAATTGGGCATGTCGCCGGCCATGACCCACATGAAGCGGCTTGCCGCGGCGCGCGCGTGCAGCGCGTGCTCTTCGTCGGGAGCTCGCTTGCGCGCCTCGTCGACGAGGCGCCGAATTCCAGCGGAAATGCCCTGAGGATGGCGCTCGAGCCACTCCCAGTGGCGGGGCAGAAGCGACACCTCGCGAGAGATAACGCCGAGCTTGGGCCGCCCGGGCCCGCTGCGCTCCGCCTGCTTGGGGGCGGCTCGAGCCACCACTTGCTCGATGGAGCCGCGGAAGTCGAAGTCGACTTGGCGCCCGGTTGCGTCCTCGAAAATCAAGACGCGAAGCTCGGGATCTGCGTCCAGTTTCTTCTTGGTCTTGCGCAGCGTTTCCGGGAGCGTTCCGCGCACGATGCGCTCGGTGCCCACAAAGGCCGTGTAGGTCGGCGTGTCGCCCATCGGCGCTATATTAGCCGGGTATAATTACGGGTCAAGGCCCCCCTCACTCTTCAGCGAGGCTGAGCATTCGTCACATCACGATGGAGGGAGACCGCCATGGCGCCAGCGCCGCCACCAGGGCCGCCAAGAAATTGGGGATCAAGGGGAGGCACCTCCACGAGGCGGAACGGCTTGGTCGCTCAGCGTGCGGGAGGGGCGGCGGCGAGCTGTTGCTGGGCGAGCTCGCGGGCCTTATCGAGGGCGGCGGAAGCGGGGACCGGGACGTCGGGGATCACCCCTACCCCTTCCCAGTTCGTCTTGGTGATCGGGTTGATGGGGCGGCCCCAAGGCACGGCGATCATGAAACCGTCGTCGGCCTCGTAGGGGGGCCCAGCGGGATTTGCCCCTCCGCCGGTGGTCTCGCCCACCACGCGCGCGCGGTGGAGGCTTTGCAGATCGTAGGCAAGCTCTTCACCGCCAGAAAATGTCCGTTTGCTGGTCAGGACGAAGACCGGTTTCTTGCCGCCGAAGCGCTTGCCCGGCACCTCGCGCTTGGTCCAGAATTCGCGGGTGGAACGGTCGTCGCGCCGGTACATGTCGTTCAGATGGACAGGCTCGGGATCGAAGAGATAACTCGCGACCAGCGCCACCGTTTCCGGATAACCGCCGTTGTTTTCGCGCAGATCGACGAGCAGCGCATCCGCGTCGGCGACCTGGCTCATGAGCGCGCCGATCGCCTCACGCACGGCGTCGTGCTCGGCGGGGACGAAACGGTTGATGACCAGTCGAGCGATGTTGCCAGGGAGGCGCTCGATGGGGCCCAGCCCGAAATGATGGGCTCGCGCTTCGCCGAGCACCTGCTCACCGTCGGGGGGAGACGGGGGCGGCGGCGGCTTCAGCGAGAAGATCAGCCGGAGGTGTTGGTCGTGGCTCACCTGGCGCAGGTCGTCGGTGACGGCTTTGCTGAATGTCGCGGCACTGGTGATTCGGTCGTAGTCGCCGCGCGCGGCATGATCACGAAGGGCGGCGATCATGCGCTCGGCCACCTCGGGAAAGACGTAGTGCGCCTCCAGGTGGCGGGCGACGCCGTCGATGATCCGATGCCGCCTGGCCTCGTCGACCGTGGAGCGGGCTCGCTCGTCGGCGGAAAGGAACTCGTCCGGGGTGGCAATGGGCGCGATCTCGAAGCGCACCACCCGATGAGGATCGGCGGCGTCCACATCCATCGCGGCGCGGGCGAATTGAGGACGGCGTCGCTCTTTCAGAATGGCACTGAAGCTCGTGGCGCTCGCCGTTTCCAGCTTCTGAACGTCGAATCCACCGGTTACCGTCCTGAGCCGCATCTCGCGCTCGCTGTCACCCACGTCGCGGCTGGCGACTTCGAAGGGAAAGTGCAGCTGGTGGTAGGCGCGAAGGGCAACGCCGTCTCCGTCGTTGAACGCCGCCAACCACGCCGCAAACTGACGGCTTGCGGGGCTGTCACCGGATGGGCCTGTCGCTGCGGGCGGCGCGCTGCTCGCGGGCGATGAGTCTGCCGGCGTGGATCGGCCTGTCCGGCAGGCGGAGCCGGTGAAGAGAGCGGTTCCCAAAAGAACCACGACGAGAAACGACATCGACTTCGACATGACGCGCTCCCTTCATAGAACCCGCGGCGCCGCCGCGTGACGATTCATTTCCCCATCCGTTCGAACCTGATGTCGTCCACACCCACGCGGATGGGACCTGTGTTGTTCACCACGGCCAATCGCAGGCGCAGGGTCCGTCCTTGCAAAGGGGACAGGTCGAAGGCCAGCGAGGTGGGGGGCCGCTGGTGCGGAGCGCCGGGTGAAGTACGGAAGATGCTTGCGACGACGTGTTCCTCGGCCACCGAATGGAGGGGGGCCGATGGAGTCACCAGATCGATGCGGATCTGTTGATTGGGTGCCGGCGATGCGTGGTCGAGAGCTGCGGCCTGGGTGAACCGACCGGGCGTCACGTAGAAGAGCTCGAGCTGCATCCGGTACGGGCCGTCGATGAGAACGTCCCGATAGAGAAGGAGCGTCCCCGGGGCATCCATGTCGGTCACCGCCGCGAACTTGCCCTGGGGGGGATCCGGCACGTCGAAGGGAATCTTTCGATCGCTGTGCAACGGAGCGGGAGCGGACTTGCCATTGGCGTAGACGTACCATCCTCCCGCGCCGTCATGGTCGACCCGCCAGCCGGTCAGACTGCCCGATTCAAAGTCGTCGTTCGCAGCGGAGACCGGCCGTGGCTCGAGCGGAGCGACCTTCCCGGCTGACGTCGCGGTCGGGTCGATGCGCCACGCCCGTTGCATCGTGCCCTCTGGGTACCTCATCTCGAGCCCGGTGACCCGCCCGCCGCCGCCGCGCACAATCACGACGTGCGACGAGCCGATGACCTCTCCTGGTTTGGTATCGTCGGTGAATAAGAAGCTGCTCGGCGACTGGGGAAGTAGATCCAGAGGCGGCCTGTACGGCCTCTGGAGGGTCAGATGGTCGTCTGCGCGCTCGACCAAGATCTTCCGGCCGTTGTCGATCATGTAACCACCGGCAACCTGATCCATCACCACGGGGTCGAGCCGCACGGGCGCCGCTCCCACGGTCGCACGATGGTGCGCGGCCGTCTCCTTGCCCACGATCTCGTTGAAGAGCTCGGCCCGCGAGACTCCGCTCGCCAAGAGCTGATCTGCGGTGCGCAGTTCTTCGTTGACGATCCGATCGACGACCTCATTGGGCAACGATCCGTTCACCCTCCGGCCGTTGATGAAGAACGTGGGCGTGCCGAAGGGCGTGCCCAGGCTGTCGGTGGTCCCCTTGTCGATCTCCAGAGCGCTCTCCACCGCGACGCTGGCGGCATCGCGATGGAATCGCTCCCTATCCAGACCCAGCTTGCGGGCGTAGCCGTCGATGTCGGAGGGCGACAGGCCGAGCCGGCGAGGCATGGGATTGCTCTCCGAGCGCTCGAGCACCTCGCTGCTCGCGAAGAGAAGGCGGTGCATCTCCCAGTACTTTCCCTGCTCACCCGCAGCGAGCACGGCCTTGGCCGCCGGGACGGCGTTCGCATGCTCGCGCAACGGCGCCTGGATCGCCTGTACCCGGACGTCGCGCGGCCAGCGCTGCAGAAGACGGGAGATGGTCTCGTCGGCTTTTCGGGAGAAGGGGCACTCATAGCCCATGAAAACCAGCACCGTGACCTTGGCGTCGGACGGGCCAGCGATGGGCCCGGAGCCGAGAGGGACCTGGTAACGAAGGGGCTTCGTGCTGGTGAGCGGAGCGGACGGCGACTGGGCCGGCCATGCGCGGGCCGGGCCGCCGGCGCTAACCGGCCCAGCAACCGCGGTTGCGCCGGAGGTCACGATGTCCGCGGACATGGGCACCGACGTCGGGACGGCAGCGAGTCTCCCATCGCTCTCGCTGCACATCGATGGTGCAGGCTCGCCGGCCGTGGTGAAGAGGCTTTCGCCGGGCAGCGTCGGTTCGATGGTCGCTACCACGGGAACACGGTCCGGAGGCGCCGGACGCATGCAGACAGCGGCGGCGACGGACACGGCCAGGGTCACCCCGCTTGCGCTCCAAGCGAGAAACCCGAACCCGCCAGCACTCGCGGCACTGGCAGCGCCCAGAGAAAGAGCTGTGGGTACCACGGGGCATATCGCCAGCGGCGCCACCACGGCAATCCAGTCTTCACGACTGGACCATCGGTCGTCGAGCTTTCGGCGAATGCCATCGAGACCCTGCTTCAGTCGCCAGCGCACGGTTCCTGCCGGAACGCCGGTCCTCGCGGCGATGTCGGCGGCGCTGAGACCCTCGTAGTAGCGAAGGAGCACCGTGTTTCGATAGGGCTCGTCCAGCTCGAGGACCATACGCCCGAGCAGCTGGTGCAGCTCCATGCGCTCGAGCAGATCATCGGGACCGAGCGGCGCGCTGCCGGCACTTACCGCCAGCTCGTCGTGCGCCGTGTGCTCGAGAGCCCGGCGTCGCCTGTCGGATCGCGCGCGTGCGCGGGCGACGTTGCGCAGGATCCCGCCCAGCCACGTCGTCAGCGGCATCTGCATCGGACGCGGGCTATGCAGCGCTGCGACCAACGTTTCCTGCGCCAGGTCGTCGGCCTCGCCGCCCTCTCGCACCAGGTAGTCGGCTAGCCGCCGCACCCAGGCGGCGTTGGCTTGCAGGTCGTCGGGGCCCACGGAGACGCGCATTGCACCCATGCTATTGCCGCTCGCGCGCAAACTGTTGGGTGGATATCGCCGCGCTACATCCTTGCCGCGAATCCGCCCCATCTGTGCTCCCAGCGCATGAGTTATGCTCCGGAGCGTATGGCCGCGGACCCATTTCGGATCCTGTTGATCTCGGGAAGTACAAGGTCCGCTTCGACGAACACGGCGGCTCTGCGAACGGCGCAGGTCGTGGCCCCTCTGGGTGTGGTGGCGACACTCTATCGACAGATGGTGGAGCTGCCGCATTTCAATCCGGATGACGATCGTGGTGATGACGCCGTCCTAGGTAGCGAGGCGCTCCATCCGGTCGTGGCGGCATTGCGCAGGGAGATTGCGTCGGCGCACGCGGTGCTGTTCAGCACGCCGGAGTACGCCGGGGCGTTGCCCGGCAGTTTCAAGAATCTGCTGGACTGGACCGTCGGCGGCGACGAACTCTACGGAAAACCGGGTGCCTGGCTCAACGTATCCTCATCGCCAACAGGCGCCGCGCAGGCCCATGCGTCGTTGGCGACAGTACTTGGCTACTTGAATGTCGATATCGTCGAAGCCGCCTGCGCGCGCATCCCCGTCGCTCACGCAGACGTTGGTCCTGACGGCCTCATCGCGGCCGCCGCGATTCGCGAAGAGATCGCCCGTGTCCTCTGGTCGCTCGCCCAGCACATCAGCGGTCAAAGATGAATGGGCCGGGCAGAGACTCCCCTTGACCAGGCTCCTGGCTCTGAAACCCAGCTTCCGAAGCGCCTCGCCCGACTACCTCGAACGAGCTTTGGTCATCGCCTTCTTGACGCGAGATGGCGGCGCCTCACGCCGGCGAACCATCTCCGCGATCCAAACCGGTGCGTAGGGGGGCGTGCAACCCGGTGACGCTGGATAGTCAATGAGGACCGCCAGCCGCTCCCCAATCCCGATGGCGCGCTTGCGGAGCTTCGGATGGTGAATGCCGATCTCGGCGAGACAGTGATTCATGGCCCACTGCTTCTGCGCCGGCGCCCGCTTCATCTCCTTCTCCAGCTGATCGAGGAGCGCTTCGAGATGGAGGCCCTCTGGCTTCTTGACCACTCTTTCGGTGGTCAGGCTCCAACCTGCGCGACCGACGAGATCGCCACCGTCCTTCCAGCCCACACGAAGCTCCTCTGCGTGACGGCTCTGCTTCACCACGTTCACGATGAACCAATCGAGGACCTTCGGGGAGCGAATGTCGCGGACCATGGCGTCGAGCTCGGCCACGGAGAGGGCCTTCGGCTTGCACACCAGCGTCGCTAGAAGGCGCGCGGCGCTTTCGCCTGTGGCCCAGAGCTGAAGCGCAAGCTCGTGCTGTGTCTTGAGTCGCTTGGCGAGGGAGCGAAGCTGGGTGAGGTTCACGCCATGCTCGTCGCCCCGGCGCTCGTTGACCTCGCGCATCCTCGGCTCTTGCCGTGCGGAGAGCTCGCGCAGGACCGCGGCGAGCGTTGTGTTCGTCGACATGGCGTTGCCGTTCTTCCGAGCGATCGATACCTAATGGCGCGTCGTGCGGGAAGGCAAGGAAATCGTCTGCACCGCCGGGTGCGCCGGCGCCGGAATCAAGCCGGGGCACGGCGACGTGTTACGTTGCGATTTGGTGTTGTCGGAATTATCGTTGCTGATCGTGGGCACCTGAGTCGAATCGCACCGGTTTTCGCCGTCCGCGACCTGAGCGCCTCGCTCGCGCACTACCGGCGGCTCGGCTGAATGGGGGCAGCACGAAGGCGTCCTCATCGATCCCGACGGCAACATCATCAGATTCGGTACACCCGTCAAGGCAAGGCGTTCAGGCGCGGGCGAGCGGACAACCTGAGCCCACTCCTCCTCGCTCGCACCCTCTACTGGTCGGCCTGCCCGCACCAAGACCTGTCGCTCACGCGCCACGAGGACAGCCGTTGCCACGCCAGACTGGCGTGCGACGGCGTGTCACGCCGCTCGAGCTCGGCCGACCTTCCCACGCTGGCGCGTGACGCCGGACCGGCGCTTGATGGGGCCGACACTCTTCTCACGCGCTTGGAGGGGAGAACACACCATTCTTCAAGAAGCGTTCGCCGTCTGATTTCCGATTGCAATTAGACAAACGATAAGTTACAAATACCCTGCCGCCAATGAAACTGCACGGCAACTCGCATTGCCACTTGGGTCGACCTCCACGCATCGGTCCCGGACTGCCCATGTCGGCAAAGCCCATCGCCCCCGCCCATGGCATTGCCACCGGCATCCCGTGCACGTCACGCTGCGCCGGGCGCGGTGTTTGCCCAGCCTGCGCGCGCCCATCGTGTTTGCGGCCGTGCGCCGGGGATTGACAGCCGCTTTCGCGGCGGTGGTTTCGCGTCGTGCACTTCAGCGTGCAAGACGATCATCTTCATCTGCTGGTAGAAACCGACGATAGCGCTTCGCTTTCGCGCGGCATGATTGGTTTGACCGTGCGCCTCGCGCGCGCCTGTAACCGCGCCTTCGACCGGCAGGGCTCTGTTTGGAGCGAACGCTTTCATGCGCGCGCGCGCTTCGAACGCCACGAGAAGTCCGTCACTGCCTCGTCTATGTTTTGATGAATCGCAAACAGCATGCGCCGAACTTCGCCCTACGGGCGGAGCTCGATCCCTGCTCGTCGGCGCGGTGGTTCACGGGATGGAAGCATCCTCCGGCATCGGGCCCACCTCGTTCGCACGACGCCGGTCCCGTGGTGCCGCCTCGCACCTGGCTGTTATGCACGGGTTGGAGGCGACATGGACTGATCGCGACGCACGAGTCGCCAAGCTTGCCCACCAGCCCGCGAATGCGGGCTCGTCTCGGGTGAGCCAAGGCCAAAGGTGGGTTTTCCGGCTGCACTCCTCGAGCATCACGGGCTCGAGCATCACGGGGCGGAATTGCCAGGCTCAACCGGTCATACAGCGAGGATCCTCGGTCCCCGGAGCTCAAGATGGGCCGTCCGTTCTCCGTCGTCACCGATCCGGACGGCAACTCCTCTAAAATGAGCGATTTTACCCGTACGACGAGATGATCCTGATTCCTTCCAGTGAGGTCCTTGACTGTTATTTCGAAAATAGTAGAAATACAGGGTGCCCAGCAAACTCGATTTCCACGCGGAGCAATTGAGCGCCCTCGGCCACCCTGCGCGTCTCGCGATCCTTCGCTTCATCGTGCAGAGCGGCGAAGAAGGCGCCGCGGCAGGAGAAATTCAGAACCACGTCGATCTGCCAGCGTCGACCCTCAGTCACCATCTGAAGCGCCTCTCCAGTGCCGGACTCGTGCGCACACGAAACGAGGGCACCTTTCACTACTACAGTCCGGAGTACGACGCGTTGCGCGCGCTCACCGCGTATCTCTGGGAAGACTGCTGTAAGCGCGGGAGGTCCACGTGCTGAGCGCGACGCCGGATTTGGCGCGAAGGGCTGCGGCCGAAGCGGTCGGCACGGCGCTTCTGCTCGCGACCGTCGTTGGCTCGGGCATCATGGGTGATCGGCTGTCGTCCGGGAATGTCGCGATGGCGCTGCTCGCGAACACATTGGCAACGGGTGCAGGGCTCGTCGCGCTGATCCTCACGTTCGGACCTATTTCCGGCGCTCATTTCAATCCGGCCGTGACCGTGGCCGATGCAACGCAGGGAGGCATCGGGTGGAGGGACGTGCCGGTGTACATCGCCGCGCAGGTTACCGGCGCGTTTGGCGGTGTCGCGGCCGCGCATCTCATGTTCGGCGAACCACTTTTTGCAGCCTCGCGCCATGAGCGGTCGGGGATGCCGCTGATGTTCAGCGAGTTCGTCGCGACGTTCGGTCTCCTTGCCGTCATCGGGGGCGTGTCACGACGTCGCTCGGAGGCGGTCCCCTTCGCGGTGGGTGCGTACATCACCGGGGCGTATTGGTTTACGGCGTCGACCTCGTTTGCCAATCCCGCGGCGACGTTGGCGCGCGCCGCTACCGAGACGTTTGCCGGCATTCGTCCCGCCGACGTACTCGGGTTCATCGTTGCACAGAGCGTCGGTGCCGCTGCGGCGACGGCGTTTTTCCGTTGGCTCGTGCCCGCTCTTCCGGCGACTAGGAGCTGCGAATTGCCATGAAGAAGGTCCTCTTTGCCTGTGTCCACAATGCAGGCCGTTCTCAAATGGCGGCCGCGCTTTTCAATCGCTACGCGGATCCAAAAAGGGCGACCGCGGTTTCCGCAGGCACTGAGCCCGGCACGCGCGTGCATCCCGAAGTCCTCGCGGCGATGAAGGAGCTCGACATCGATCTCAGCTTCGCCAAGCCGCAGTTTTTGAGCGACCACCTCGCGGCGTCGGTCAACGTGCTCGTTACGATGGGCTGTGGCGAGACGTGTCCCGTCGTGCCCGGCGTGGAGCGTCACGACTGGCCACTCGAGGATCCGAAGGGAAAGCCGATCGAGCGGGTTCGCGAAATTCGCGGCGAGGTCGGCGATCGGGTCAAGTCGTTGCTTGCCCAAAAGGGGTGGCTTCGCACAAACGACAGGGGGGTCGAGCTCGCTGCCGCCTCCGCGGCGCATGAGCCGGCGATCCGAGGACTGCTCCGCGAGGCTGCTTTGCCGTTGGAAGGCCTCGAGCTCGCCTATCCGAAAGGCTACGTCGTGGCGCAAGTCGCGGGTCGCCTCGTGGGGTGCGCTGGCGTCGAGGTTTACGGCCAGGATGGGTTGCTTCGATCGCTTGCCGTTGCTGCCGGCGACCGAAAGACGGGGCTCGGTGCTCGCCTGGTGGCGAATCGGTTCGATGCGGCTCGAGCCGACGGTCTCGCATCGATCTTTGCGATCACCACGACGGCGGCCGACTTCCTCGAGCATCTGGGCTTCGAACGCATCGGCCGTGAGGCTGTCCCCGAGAGCGTTCGGCGATCGGCCGAATTTGCGTCGATCTGCCCGAGTTCGGCCGCGATTCTGCGGAGATCGCTGAAATCTTAGCGAAGGATGCGTCCTTTTGAGGCGCTCGGCGTCTTCATGAGCAGGAGGCCAATCATGATCGAGAGAAGCGAAGAGGAAGTTCGAGACGCCGTTCGGGAGCACTACGGCAAGGTAGCGAAGCAGGGGCCGAGCGCGGGTTGCGCGCCCGGCTGCTGTGGAGCGCCGCAGAATGACGCGAGCATGAAGCTCGGATACGAGGCGGGCGATCTCGCCTTCGTGCCCGAAGGTGCGGACATGGGGCTCGGATGTGGGAATCCGCAAGTCATCGCAGCGCTCCGGACGGGCGAGACGGTGCTCGATTTGGGGTCCGGGGGCGGCTTCGACTCCTTCTTGGCCGCGCGCCAGGTAGCGTCGACCGGACACGTGATCGGCGTCGATATGACGCCGGAGATGATCACCAAGGCCCGACGCAACGCCCAGACGCTGGGCGCGACCAACGTCGAGTTTCGGTTGGGTGAGATCGAGCACCTGCCCGTCGTCGATGCGAGCGTCGACGTCATCATCTCGAATTGCGTGATCAACCTTTCACCGGACAAGAGTGCCGTCTTTCGTGAAGCGTTTCGCGTTTTGAAACCGGGCGGCAGGTTGGCCATCTCCGACGTGATCGCAGTGCGCGAACCTCCGCCGGAGCTCAAGGATCAGTTGGCTGCGCTCGCGGGGTGCGTCGCCGGCGCCGCCTCGCTGGACGCGATTCGCGCTTCGCTTGCCGAAGCTGGCTTCGGTGACCCGGTCATCGACGTGAAAGAAGAGAGCCGCAACTTCATCCGCGACTGGATGCCGGGCTCGCACGCCGAGGACTATGTCGCGTCCGCTACGATTCAGGCGACGAAGCCGAAGGTCGCCGCAGCGTGCTGCGGACCCAGCTGCTGCGAAGGAAAGAACTGAGCCGTGATCGATGCGGGAATGCGCGGGAGCTGGGCCGGTCTACAGGCCCAGCTCCGCCCCTTCGTCGCGCGACGCATTCCGACGCCCGACGTCGACGACGTGCTGCAAAGCATTTTCCTTCGTGTGCAGCGTGGTTTGGTGAATCTTCGCGACGACGAACGCTTCGGGCCATGGATCTACCAAGTGGCCCGAAGCGCGATCGCCGATCATCACCGGGACGCCGCGCGCCAGCCGCGTGCTCCCGATGAGGCCGTCGACGATACGGAAAAAGCCGCGATATCGGACGACGACAATTTCGTCGAGCAAGAGCTCGCCACGCACGTGGCTCCGTTCGTTGCTTCGCTGCCTTCGCCTTATCGCGAGGCACTGACGTTGACCGAGCTGGAAGGGCTGACGCAGAAGGAAGCAGCGGAGATGCTCGGTGTTCCACTTTCGACGATGAAGTCGAGGGTGCAGCGCGGCCGCGAACGCCTCCGTGAGATCTTCGACGCCTGCTGCGAGATCTCGCTCGATGCGCGCGGCCACGTCGTGGGGTGCGAACCCCGTCCGGATCGACCGGTGCCTTGTCACTGCTTCGGCTCGGACCAGGCGAAACCAAGGAGCTGAATCGAGACCGCTTCTGTATGGAGCGCGGGACGGCAACGTCCGGCGTTTACTCGATGAACTCAGCTAGTACGCTTGCACAGGCGGTCCAAAACAACTCACAGTGGTGTCGTGATTTGTCGAGCGCACGGTGTGCCTGGTGAATTTCACGAAGCTTTCTGGGTCAACCCCGGCAAGGTTCCGCTGTACACGCCCAAGCTGATCGCGCTCGCGGGGTTGGAGCGTGCGCGCAGCCATCTGCTCGCTGATTGCCTCCGCGCCGGAGACGCACTTCACCGTCAAGGATGCGTTCCAATGCTTGGATCTCGCTTCGCTCGGTTTTCGCGTCCTATTTGACGCGAGCTGGATCTACTGGGCCCCTGCGCGGACCCTGCGCAGACAGTTCCGGCTGATGGGTTCACCCGATGTCGACCTGGGATGCGCGTTCCGTCCCGATGCTTCACGGGACCCGCGCGATTGCGTCGCACCCGGGACGCGATTCCCCTGGGAGGATGCGCAGGGACTGATACCTCCGCCGTTGCAACCCTAGGACGCTCACTTGTAGGCGGTGTAGTCCAACAAATTTCCACTCATCATGAGAAGTGAAAGCGCCGTCCAAGAAAGCTCGTAGTACGTCCCCCCGACGAGCAGATCGAGGGTAGCGACGTTGGCGTAAGCATCGTCGATGAACGGTTGGTAGATGGGGTCGCTCATGGCTCCCACGCCGGCAGGGCCTACGAATGCGGCCGACTGCCCACCGGGGCGTGCGGCTTGGGGAGCGCCATTCAAGGCATAGCCGTCGACGATCTTGTAGGCGCCGATCTGGCTGAAGAACGACGACGTCTTGGCCAGGTAGGCCTTGGCTCGCGGTTCGCCGAAGTAGCAAGCGTCGAGTGCAATACGAAAAGGCGTGCGGCACGAGTCGTACTGGTAGTTGGCTCCGTTGTTCGGTGCCCCGCGGCTCGTGCACCAGGCCGGCACGAGCCCATTGCTCTTGTTGCCGTTCGCATCGTTCAGGGCGTTGTCGATGGTGTCATACACTGTCTTGATGACTTCGTTCCAGCCGGTGTTGCCGGTGAGCTGCGCGAACACGCGATAGTAGGCAGGAGCGAAATAGGACGGATTGATGGTGTTCCAATCCCCCCAGCGATCGCCTGGCTTGAGGAGCTTGCCCTCGAAAATTTCGTGCGCCCAGATTTTTTCGACCTGTTTCTTGCCGACATTCAGATACGTGTCGCCGAGCGTGCCGCTTCCACCCCACTGGCGGTCCGCCATCAAAAGCGCCCAGGCCATGTCTTCGTCGGCGTCGCTGGCCGCCCCGCCTCCGAGAACCTGCATCCCGTCGGCGTGGATCTCCCAGTTCATGAGCCCGTTTTCGTCGAGAAATAGCTGCGCGTACTTCCAGAGCTCATCGAAGAGCTGTTGGTCACCCATGTAGACGGCCAGCATCATTCCGTAAGCGATGCCCTCGGAGACGGTGGAGTTTTCTGGAAACGGCGGATCAGGGTTGACCCGCTGCACGCGAAGGTGGCCACGGGCACCGTTGGCCGTCACGGTCGTGGTCTTCCATTTCGTGTAAGCCGCGCGCACGTCGTCGTTCTTGAACTTCGACGGATAGGCGCAATGTTGGCTGCGCCGATTCTGCGGGAAGGGAAAGTTGACGCCTGGCCGGGGCGGTGTTGGTCCGAGGTCCGTGGGCCCTTCGCTGCGGATATCGGTCGAGCCGTCGGTCCCGCTCACGGCGGCATCACTGGGGTTTGATCCCACGTCGATCGCCGTGGCGTCGGTCACCGAGCTGGTTCCGCCGCTGCCGCCAGTGCCGCTCGCGCCGTCCGCCGCATCGGGCGCCTTCCGCTCCACGTCCGGAAAGCACGCGGCGACAGAAACGCCGAGAAAGCAGCGCACGAGCCAGCGGATGATCAAGGGCAGACCGGAAATTGGACGTGCCCGGGGACGATTTGGCTGGCGTTCATCGGAATGTTCGCGTCGATGATCTGGTGACCGTACTTGTCGGTAAGGCGGAACGTGAAGGGACCGGTCCCGACGCCACCGGCGTCGGTCCAGACGTTGTACCGCTGCCGCGTCATGGCGACGTACGAGCCGTTCTTCATGATCTCGACTTTCGACAGCTCGTGGCGCGTATTCATGATCGTCACCGCGAGGTAATATTGCTGGGTTCCCGAGTCCCAGAAAAATTGGACGCTTCCGGAGTTCACGGTGGGGTTGCAAGGAACATAGCGCCAGGTGATGGGCGGATTGTTGTTGGCGCCGAGGGCGTTGTACGCCGCCGTGTTGAGATCGACGTGATGGGACCCGCTGAAACACCACTGCTCGTTGCCTACGAACGGGCATTCGTCGACCACTTGGACCGTGAGTTTGGATTGGTTTTGGCTATTGGTAATCTCTACGCAGGTGCCGCAAGCGGCAGCATTGCGGTAATCGTATTCATTCATCGCTGCGTAGTACTGTGGCAAAGACGCGGTCGGGAAATGACATGCCACCATCGACGTGGAGAGCGTGTAGTACGTGATGTGCCCGCTGTAGACGTTGGCGTCGGGCGTGCACGCTCCGCCCGTTCCTCCGCTACCCGCGGCGCCTCCGGCCCCGCTCGCGCCGCCTGCACCGCCGCTACCGCCCGCTCCGCTAGCACCGGCTGTACCGCTGGCGCCGGCTGCACCGCTTGCTCCGCCCGAGCCACCCTTTCCTCCTGCACCGCTCACGCCACCTGCTCCGCCGCCTCCCGCTGTTCCTCCTGCGCCGCTCGTTCCACCTTTTCCGCTCGCACCTGCCGTTCCGCCGCTGGCGATGTCGGCCCGGGCATCGACGGGCCCGCCTCCTCCTGCACCGCCACCCGCATCGATCGCCGCACCTCCCGTTCCACTCGTTGCATCGACACGACCAGCGTCCAGCGCCGTGCCGCCCGATCCGCTTGCGTCAGCGCGGCTGGCATCGCTCGCGGGGTGGCCCGCGGTTCCGCCCGATCCTGCGCCACCTCCGCGCGATGCATCAGCGCCGCCGGTCGAGATCCCGCCATCCGTTGGCTCGCGGTCCGCTGGCTCGAGCGCACAGGAAGTGACGCACCACACGAGGCCGAACGCCACGGCGCGACCAACGCGCTGACTCATTCCCGTTGGCGAAGGTCGCCGGGCGACGGAGTCTCTCGTGTGCTCAGGAAACGTTCGCGATGCGCGCGCAACAAGTTCTCTCATGAATTGCTCGGCGGAGTTCTCGCCTCGAAAGTCTCGATGCGGGTAGTCGCGAACTCGCCGCTGCACGGCTCACCCTTTGCCGTTCACCAGCTCCTCAGGCAACACCGACGTCCGGCGCGGGCGTATGGTTTCGCGGACTTGGCAGCATCATCGTTCGCAGCCAATGCGATTGGGATCGATGGCGACCGCGTCGTACCAGACATCGACGGGGGTATCGGCGTTGAACGACTGGTAGCCGATCCGCAGGCGATCGTAGTTGGGTGACCAGCTCGGGACGGGGGTGTGCCCGAACTGGCCCCAGTCCGTCACGTGAAGCTGATCGATCTCTTTGCCCTGAATGAACAACCTGAGCTCGTGCGTGTCTCCTTTGTATAGGAACTCGAAACACGTCCAACTCCGGAGCGGAAGCTTGACGCCGTCCGCATAGTCCCCGTCCTTGCTCGAGCTGATTTGGTTGGCGTCGTTGCCAAAGTAATTGATGGTGAGGATGTCGAATTGGCCGCCGATGCGAACTTCGGTGTCCTGCGCTGCGCCGCTCTTCTTTCCGACGCCCACGAAGGCGGCCCAGTGCCCTTTGGTCCTCGCTCCGGGGTCGACGTCGAACCATGTGAGCACGCGTCCCCAGAACGTGTTGTTCGCTACGGGCAATGCCCGACTCTGGATGTAAACGGGATCGGTTGTCGTCGTATGAACGTGCAACGCCTGGCGACCCCGCGCGGCATGCACCGCGTCGACCACCACGGAGTTCGCGGCGTTCATCTGGGGATCGGCGTAGCTCGTGATGACGCGCCACAACGCCGGATCCGGCGGACCTCCCACCGCGGCAGTCTCGAAATCGTCGCAGAGCGCGACCGAAGCGGCGTCACAGCGAGGGTCCCCGAGAAACCCGCCATCGCCGGCGGGACCATCGACGGGACCGTCGGCGGGCACGAGCGCATCGGGCCGCGCCGGACTTCCGTCGTCAGCGCGGTCGGCGTTCGCGTCGCGCGAGCCGTCTTCCCCCCCTGTGCCCGCAGAGCCTCCGTGGCTTCCTCCGGCTCCCGCCAATCCGGCGTCGCCCGCAGCTCCGCCCATGGACCCGGGGCGTTCGCCGGGGGCATCGCTCGCACACGCCAGCGCCACCGGGCCGAGAAAGAGCGAGAGGAGACCTCGAGGGAGTCGCATGGAAAGACCAGCAAGTCGACCTCTCGCCCTGCGAAAGCTCACGATCTTGCTCCGATGAGTCCGCGCGTCGCGAACGTGAGCCTTCCCAAGAGCGCGTCCTCGTCGAGCCCGCTCTTGGCAGCTGCGTCGGTGACTTTCCTCTCTTGCGTCCGGCGGCTGGAAATCGGAGCGGACGGATTTTACACCTCTCAATGTAGTAGACGCGTTTAGGCGCCGCGTTCCGAGCCCCCATTGACAATAAAGCGCCCAAGGGAGGTCTGGGCATTTTTGCCCCTACCGTGATCGCTTTATGCTTTCGGCGAGCACGAAATATTTCGTCTCGTCAATATGCATAGGCAACCCGACTACCCCAAAGGCGCACGCCAAATGATGGCAAAGGCGGCGCCCTCATTTGACCGGGGACACCCAAATGCGGTATCTGTAGATTTCGTGCGCGGGACGAGCTTTCGCCCCGGGGCAGTACTTTTTCTTTCTTTGGCGCGGTCTCTGCGGAAACTGACTCGTAATGGGGAAGACATGACACTGAGGTTGTGAGGTGGTCGTTTTTGTGTTGCCGAGAGGGGGCGGCAACACGTTGAGTTGGCACGGCTCGAAGAGCCCCCTGGTGAATCGCTTCCTAAGTCGACGCTCCATGGCGGGTTCTTTGGTCGGCGGGTCGATGCCTACCGGACGAGGTGATGTCCGGTAGCGTTGGGAGGCGAAGTTGATGGACGCTCAGACCGGGAAATTTCGGAATATTGCCGAGCTCGGCAAAGGTGGCATGGGCGACGTGTTTTTGACCGTCGCTGCTGGTCCAGCCGGTTTCAACAAGCTGCTCGTGGTCAAGCGGCTCCGGCATTCGCTGGCAACCGATCCCGAGTTCCTGCGGATGTTCCTCAACGAAGCGCGCCTCGCCGCGCGGCTGAATCACCCGAACATCGTACAGACCTACGAGGTCGGATTCGACGGGACACGGCATTTCATCGCCATGGAGTACCTGGAGGGTCAGTCGCTCTACCGACTCATCCGTCGCGCCGCCACGATAGGAGGGGTTCCCTTGGACATGCAGCTACGCGTCCTCGCCGACGCGCTGGCCGGTCTTCACCATGCGCACGAACTCACCGACTACGACGGCACGCCGCTCGACATCGTTCACCGCGACTTCTCACCGCAAAACATCTTTGTCCTCTATGACGGCCAGGTGAAGCTCGTCGACTTCGGCATCGCCAAGACGGCCGGAAGCGCCGAGACGCGGGCCGGGATTTTCAAAGGGAAAATACAATACGTCTCCCCCGAGCAGTACACCGGCGGGCCGATCGATCGGCGAGCGGACATCTATTCGGCGGGGGTCATCCTGTGGGAGGCGGCGACGCAGCGTCGAATGTGGCAGGACGCGGGCGATCTCACCGTGATGCAACGGGTGGGGGGCGGTGACATTCCGCTACCTAGCTCGGTTGCGCCGCAGGTTCCGAAGCGCCTCGAGATGATGTGCATGAAGGCGCTGGCGGTGCGAAGGGAAGATCGCTATGCAACCGCCGCTGCCATGCAGGCCGACATCGAGGATTTTTTGCTGCTGGAGAGGGGCTCGCGGATCTCGGCTCGCGAAGTTGGAGCACTGACCGCGAAAACGTTCGCGGACGCGCGGACCCACGTCAAAGTCCTCGTCGAAGACCAGCTGAGGGTCCTGCGGGACCATTCCGATCCTCAGTCAATCCTCCCGATGGTGACCTTCATCCAAGGCTCAGGCGGCAGCATGACTTCACCCGGATCCGAATCGTACCCCAACTTCACGCCACGCTGGTTGCGCCGCAAGGCCGTGGCTGCGATAGGAGGGGCCTTTGCGCTCCTCGTCGGCATCCTCCTCTTGTGGCGGTCGGGGTCATCGACCGCCGACGACGCAACTTCGGTGAGCGCAACGGCGGTACCGGCCAGCCCCGCACCGGTCGCGCCGGTCGCGCCGGTCGCTCCGCCCGCGACGACATCTGCCGCTGTCACGAGTCCCTCCGTCGATCATGTGAAGCTCACGATGGAGACGGTCCCCAAGGGTGCCCGCGTCAGTGTCGACGATGCATGGCTGCCCCTCAACGCCCAGGTCGTGGAGATGTCGAAGGACACGGTCCTGCACAAGATTCGCGCCGAGGCGATCGGGTACCGAGGCAAGACGGAATGGGTTCGATTCGATTCCGACGATGTCGCCGTCAAAATCACCTTGGAACCGCTGACGCCAGCGCGGAAGGGCCGCAGGGAATCGGCGCGGGAAGGGTCGGCGACGCCGCCGCCGATCATGGGCAGCGAGCCGCCGATCGCGCCCCCGGCGGTCGCTGCACCACCGCCGGCACCGCCCCAGATTCGCGAGATCGAAACGGCGCCGGCGCGTCGAAAAACGTCCGCTCAGCCTCTGGACATCGGAGACCCATGGAAGAAGTAATCCGATGGCCGGCGCTCGCTTGCGTGGGAGCGATGCTCTTCGCGCCGAGCCGCGTCGCCGCCCAGTCACCGACCCACGATGGTCTGCGTCTCGCGCAGGCAAGCGGGACCAACGACGAGCGCGCGCAGGAAGCGCGTTCCCGGTACGAGCGGGGCATGCAGCTTTACAACGAAGGGGCCTCCGAAGGGGCACTCGTCGAGTTCGAGAGGGCCTATCACCTCGCGCCCTCCTATAAGCTCCTCTACAACATCGCCCTCATCCGCCTCCAGCTGAACGATTACGCGCAGGCTCTCAAGGCGTTTCAGGAGTACTTGGCAGAAGGGGGAACCGAGATCGCTTCCGTTCGAAGGAGCGAGGTCGAGCGGCACGTGGCCGCCTTGAGAGGCAAGGTTGGCCTCGTGGAACTGACCAGCAGCGCGCGCGGTGCCGATGTCTTGGTCGATGACGTCGCCGTGGGGAGGATCCCGCTCGCCGAGGTCCTCGTGCTCAATCCCGGTCGCAGGCGCATCACGATCGCACGTGGTGGATTGAACTCGAGCAAGGTGGTCACCATCGCTGGACAGGACTTTCTGAAGGTCGAGCTGTCGCTCGATGCCTCGAAGCCGCAGCCCACGGCGGCGGTCAGTGCCGCGGCCGCACCGAGTCGGCTACCGGCGTATTTGTCGTGGAGCGTCACCGCCGCTCTCGCCGCCGCCACGACGGTGGTCGGAATCCTCGCCGTCGATGCCATGTTCGACCTGGACGACGAGCGCGGGCGGGTGCCCACCTCGCGAGCGCGGCTCGACGAGGCCGATTCGAAAATGATGCGGCTCGCGTTGACGACCGATATTCTGGCGGGCGCCACCGCGATTGCGGGCGCCACGGCACTGTATTTCACGTTGAGCAAACCATCGGCCGAAACTTCGTCACGCGAAGACGGCGTGCGCATTGGACTCGGGCTCAACACATTGCGGCTCGAGCACCGTTTTTGAATCGGACGATCGGGACACCATCTCCATGAAGGATCGAATTCACCGGCTGCTTCGCGCACGACTCGGGACGATGTTCGTCGCAGCGGGCGCCCTCTGGTGCGGATGCTCGCTCATCGCCTCCCAGCGGAACGTCGACCAGTGCCAAAGCGATCGCGACTGCAGCTCTTTTCCCGGGATGAGTTGCAACCTGGGGCAGCACGTTTGTGTTTTTGCGCCGACGATACCCCCCGATGCGGCCGGCGTAGACGCGCCGGAAGGCGGGACGTGCTGGGGCGTACGAGGAGACGCGAGCTGCTTCACGTGTCCGGCTCAAACGGAAAATGAACTGCTCAACGCGTGCTCCACTTCCTGCGAACCGTTCAACAACAGCGAGCGAATTGCCGGATTCGATCAGCCCCTCCGGCCTCCCGTCCCGGTCCCCACAATCGACGCCGCGGCACCTTCTGATGCAGGATCAGGGGCCGACGCTGCCGATGCCGGACGCCCCTCGACCAATCCTCGCTGCAGCGATCTCGTTCCCCCGCCGCTCTACTTGATGGCATCGAGCGCGTTCACACTCATCCTGCGGACCTTCGCGCAAGCACTCGCGTCCGAGGTGACACTCGTTTACAAATACGACACCTCTTGTCCCAGCCTCGATTCGATTCTCACGGGGGATACCAAGATCAAGGGTACCGTCGTTTACTGGTCCGGCGACCGGCAGCTCGAATGTGAGGTCGAGCAACCCATCCTCGCCCAGATCGGTGGCGTCGACGTCTCGCCGGGGGCCTGCGTGCCCGGATTTACCGGATCGCCCAACTTGGTCGACGAGCCGGGACCGATCCAGGTCTTCATGTTTACCGTTCCCGGGGGCTCCTCTCAGAAATCCATCAGCGCGGAGGCTGCTTACAACGTTTGGGGCTTCGGCGCGGAATCGGGGGTGGAACCCTGGAACGCACCAAACCTCATTTTCAAGCGGTTCTTCGATTCGGGCGTGCAGCAGGTCATCGCGGCGACGATCCGGCTTCCGATGAACGCATGGCGCGGGATTCCCATCAAAGGATCGGGCGAGATGAAGCCGGCCCTCATCGCCGCGAACGATCCGGAGCGAACCATCGGCATCACCTCCGCCGACCAGGCGGATGCGCAAGACGCTCGCGCGAACCTACGGACATTGGCCTACCAGCACTACGAGCAAAGTTGCGGCTACCTGCCCGATTCCACACCAGGCGCCTTCGACAAAAAGAACGTACGCGATGGTCATTATACGCTTTGGGCGCCGTACCACTTTTATTCCCGCATGTCCGATCGTATGAACGATGACCGTATCGCGAACGTCATCAATTATTTCACCGGCGCCAAGCGACTGCCCAATCCGAATACCGACCTCATCACGACCTTGAAGCAAGGCGGGCTCGTTCCCTCCTGCGCGATGCGGGTGCGACGAGAAAAGGAGGGAGCAATCATACGGCCATACAAGCCGTCCCCCTCGTGTGGGTGTTACTACGACGTTACCTCGCCGGGCGGGTTCACACCGCCCGAATGCGCGACCTGCCGGACGGACCGCGATTGTCCGGTGGAGCGCCCGATCTGCAGTTTTGGCTATTGCGAACCCGACTGAGCGGCCCGAGACGGGTTGCCACGGCCGAGCACTTTGGATTCAGGGCGCGATCGAGAAGTCATCACCAAACACGACGTCGCTGGAGGGTCTTCCGATGAGCAAGAACATGAACCAAAAGAAGTCGCGTTGGATGTTCGTCATTCCCCTCCTCGCAACCGCGACCGGCTGCAGCGGCGCGGCCCAGTCGAGTGAGCCCGAGCAAGCGGAGCAGAAGGAGCAGGCGATGCTCGGCAACCGCTGGGTGAATCAAGGGCAATACGCGTCACGATGGATCGAGCAGGCTTTCCAAACGGTACGCGACCAGAACATCGGCACGCAGCCGTCCAGCCGTCTTTACGCCATGGTGGCGGTCGCCATCTACGATGCCGTCAACGGCATCGATCGGGCCCGCTGGGTCGGACGGGAGCACGCGCTGGTGCCGCCCGCGGGTGCGCCGATATTGGGGCTGCGTGCGGCCGCCGTGGCCGCCGCTGCGCATGCCGTGTTGATCTCTCTCGCACCAGCGCAGGCTCCCGTTTTGGATCAAGCCCTCGCGGCGGACTTGACGGAGCTGGGAGGAACGGGCGTGGACTTCGTTGCCCGGGGACGCGACTGGGGCGTCGCTGTCGGTCAGCAGGTGATCGCCCTCCGTTCCACGGACGGCACGCAGGCCGCCATCCTCATGCCGCCCTCGACCGCGCCCGGTAAGCACCGAACGGAATACGACGCGCGCTATGCGATCATGACGCCATTTGGCATCGCCTCCAAAGAGCCCTATCAGGCGCCGCCGCCGCCATCGCTCACGAGCGCCACCTATACGGCGTCCTTCATCGACGCCAAAGCGGTGGGCACCCCCGACGGCAATCCAGTCAACGAAGAGATCGCCACTTTCTGGGGCGGCGAGAACGCGACGGCGCGAGAAAGTGGCAACTGGCTGCAGGCATCGGTGGCCCTTGCCCAGCAGCGCAGCCTCGAGCATTCCCTTTCGGCGACCGCTCGCCTCTATGCGCTGGTGGGAATGGCAACGGGGGACGGCTCGATCGTTTCTCACGACGCGAAGGCGGACTACTTCACGTGGAGGGTGGTCCCGGCGATTCACGAAGCGGACATCGACGGCAATCCGGCCACCATTGCCGATCCGGCGTGGGTACCGCGTAATGGCACCGGCAACCTGGGATCGCCGGAATACAGCTCGGGGGCAGCCGCCTTCGCCGGCGCGTCCTCCGCTGCTATCGAGCACTTCTTCTGCAGCAAGAACGTCAGTTTTTGCTTCTCGACCGACGTCGCTCCCGCGCCGCGCTGCTATGCCACGCCACTCGAAGCCGCCCTCGAGGGCGGACGCGCGCGAGTCTTGCAGGGCGTGCACTTCCAGTTTTCGGTCGATGCGGCGCTGGCACAGAGTCGCGCCGCCGGCGTCGAGATTGGCATGACGCGCCTACGGCGGGTGCTGCCGAACGGGCAAGTGCTGCCGGCCTGCTCTCCGTAAAGAACAATCACGGCGCTTCGAAGCGAAACACCTGATTCGTGTCGCTGTTGCACACATGGTAAAGGTAGGCCGCGCCGTCGCTCGTGCTTTGGAGAGCGACCTCGACGCAGTTGCCGCCACCCGGGTTGATGATGTTGTAGTTTGCGCCGACAGGCAGCAGCGTATACGTCTGCGTTGCGCCGCCGTTGCAAGCGCTGATATGGAGCGTGGCACCGTTGCCTGTGCCGCTGGCAGAGACGCACTTGCCACTGCTCTGGTTGATAATGCGGTACGCCGCTCCGCCGAGCGATTCGAACCGGAAGACCTGCCCGGTGGCGGCGGCACAGGTCAATTGATAGATCCTGGTGCCGTCGGCGGTTCCGTTGGCGTCGACGCTCATACATTTGTCGCTGTGCGTGGCGATGATCCTGACGGCCGGTGCACCTGTGGGGTCGATTCCGCCGTCGCGAGAGCCACCGGCACCGTCTGCGCTTCCGGTGTCTCCGCCCTCACTCGAGCCGTCAATCGTGTCGCCGTCGCCCGTGTCGTCGCCGTCGTCTGTGTCGTCGTTGACGTCGAGGGGGCCCGTTCCGTCGGTTCCTGCTGCAGCGTCAATGCCCGCGTCGACCGATGGCGCGCCTCCTGTGCCCACCGTTCCATCGCTTCCCATCGCGTCCGCGCCGGTCACGCCGCCAGAACCGGCAGCACCGCTCGAGCCGGCGGCACCGCCGGAACTGGTCGCACCGCTCGAGCCGGCGGCACCGCCGGAACTGGTCGCACCGCTCGAGCCGGCAGCGCCGTCGGAACCGGTCGCACCGCTCGAGCCGGCGGCACCGCCGGAACCGGTTGCGCCGCCCGAGCCAGCGAAACCGCCGGAGCCTGCCAAACCGCCGGAACCGCCTGATCCGCTGGTACCGCTATCGAGATTCGCTCCGCTCGACCCGCTCGCTCCCCCCCTGCCGCCGGTGGTGCCAGCGCTGCCGGCGACGCCGCCGGTGGGTCCGACGCCCGAGCCGCCTATCCCTGTGCCGCTCGAGCCGCCCTGCGGAAAGAGTGATGACGCTTCATAGACAGAACACGCAAGTGTCCCGTCGAGCGCAGAGAGTGCCACGGTAAAGAGAAAGACGATTTTGTGCATGGTCGATTTCGCTCATTGGCGAAGAGACCCGCCATGCGCACGCGCTATCCGCAAAGCAGCCGGTTAGTGACACTTGTCGATGGACCGCCCCTTGGTCACGAGCCTTGGCGAGCGACATCGTCCCGTCCTTTCGGGAAGTGCGGCACGCTGTGGAGTAGACGTGGTCGTGGCAGGCAAAGGCTCACATTTTCGACATGAGCGTCCCTTGGGCACGATTCGCTCGCCAACGAACGGCCCCAACGCCACACGAGGATCCCGGCGGGACGCCAAGTGCCCCTGCGCGCCGCGAGCTCCGGCGACGCCAGGCCGGGCAGCCCCCATTTTCGTGAGCTGTCTCGAGCGCGCCAGCGCACCGTTGACGGCTGGTGGGTTGGGTCGGGTTGTTTGGCGGATCGACGGCCACCGCGTTCTCCGAAGCGAGGCGAAGTGCATAGCAGCGATTTTCCGTTGGCGAAGTCAGAAGAGCGACGTGCGTCGCGGGTTTTCCCAGGTGAATCGGTCTGGCCGCTGGGACACGGCGAGCGAAGATGGCGGCACGTGGTGGGATGGATCGCCTTACTGACGATCACCTTCGCCCCTCGCACGGGGAGCGCCCAGGTCATCGAGCCGAACGGGCTCCAGGTTCCCGCGGCGTGTCCCGCCCACGAGACTTCCCTGCAAGCCTATTTCAACCAGCTGTCGCCCCCCGAGCCCATCGACGCGCTGGCCGACGCAAGCACCGGCCCAGGAACGTTCTCTCCGCTCTGCTCCTTCGAGGCTCAATTGATTCTGAGCCAATCGTCCGGGGTCGCCGGCCTCGCCTGGTACAACGTGCCAAACGACGCGAGCTCCGCACCGAGCGCCACCTATCCCATCATCGCGGAAACAGCGATGGTCGGGACGATGGTTTCGAGCGCCGCCATCCGGAGCGATCCCAGGTACGCGGGAGGTCTCATCGGATTCGTGCTGATGGTGCAAGGGCAACCCGTCCACTACTCGGAATACCAACGGAATGTCTTCTGCTCGGGATGCGCGATGCCCGATCACTGGAAATTGATGCTGGCTTATCCGTCCAAGCTCGCTTCGAATGCCTACTATCTCGCCTTCGAAGACTGGCCGGGGGCGAATGCGACCGGTTGGCCCGACGACGGCGACTTCAACGACAAGGTGTTCAAGCTGACGGGAATCCGATGTCCCGGGGGGGGCGAACCTTGCGATACCGGCAAGCTTGGTCCCTGCGCCCAGGGCCTCACGGAATGCCGGGCCAACCGGCCACTTCTCTGCAAGCAGCTCGTGCAACCCAAACCGGAAGTCTGCGACGGTATCGATAACGACTGCGATGGAGTCGTCGATGGCACCGGCTTGTGTCGACCGGGCCAGGTCTGCAATCGCGGTACGTGCGTGAGCGGCTGCGGAAGGGGCGAGTTCATCTGCCTGCCCGGCGAGAAGTGCGACGAAGATTACTGTGTCGAGACTGGCTGCGCCGGAGTCCGATGCGAGGCGGCAAAAGTGTGCCGCCAAGGCACCTGCGTTGCAGCGTGCGACGGCATCACCTGCCCCGTCCACCAGGTCTGCCGCGATGGCAAATGTGTCGATTCTTGCGCGGGTGTCGCCTGCGACAGCGGGCGGGTCTGTCGCGGCGGCGTTTGCGTCGAGAAGTGCGACTGCGGAGGGTGCCCCGCCGGCCTCGCTTGCGACATTCCGTCAGGCGCGTGCGTCGATCCCGGTTGTCCGTCACGCGTCTGCGCTGCCGGAACGGTATGCGTGAACGGCGCGTGCGTCGATCCTTGCAAGAATGCGAATTGTCCGAACGGCGCCGCATGCGTGAACGGGACTTGTCTCGATCCTGTTCCGCCGCTCATCGATGCGGGCCACGCTGACGGCGCACCGCCCGTCATCATCACGGGCGGCAGCGGTGGCAGCAGCGGTGGCAGCAGCACGACGGGTGGCGGCGCCGGAACGACCGCCGGAACTGGAGGCACGAGCTCGACACCCGACGGCACACGATCGCCAAACGAAGGGTCTTGCTCATGTCGGGCCACCGACCCAGGATCGCGCGCGTGGTGGCTCATGGGACTTCTCGGCGTCGGACTTTTCACGGCGCGCGCCGGTGGGCGAAGACGCTCCCGCTCCCGCGTGACCGTTCGGGGCTAGAATGTCGCCAATTGCACCGCCGGCTCAGCGCTTCGCGTCGTTCGAAGAGACCGCCTGGGCAACCTTCGATTCAAGACCGCGCGCCGCGATCAACCCAGCCACCTCTTTGAACGTCATGGGACGTGCTTGTCCCATGGTTCCCGTAGCTGGCACCGCACGAGACGGATGAACCTCACGCTAGGATCGTTCGACGCGCGATGAGGCTCAGGCGAGCAAAGTTCGATCGGCGTGGCGGACGTCGACGCAACCCGTCAGGGCCATGGCGACGCCGAGCTCGGCGCGGATGATTTCCAAGGCGCGGGTGACGCCGCGCTCGCCTTGCGCCCCGAGCGCATAACCCCACGCCCGTCCGAGCAGCACCCCTTTTGCACCCAGCGAAAGAGCCCGCAACACGTCGAGACCCGAGCGCACGCCCCCGTCCATCAGCACCGGCGCGCGTCCCGCGACGGCGTCGACGACGCGCGGCAAAGCCGTCACGCTCGCCAGCGCGCCATCCAATTGCCGGCCGCCATGATTGGACACGACGAGCCCGTCGACGCCGGCGTCCAATGCGGCGCGCGCATCTTCCGCGTCGAGCACGCCCTTGAGCACGATGGGGCCGTTCCAGTGCGAGCGCACCCAAGCGAGATCCTTCCAGGTCAAGGTGGGATCGAAATTCGCTGCCACCCAGGCCGCGAACTGACCGAAGCCCTTGGCGTCTTTCACCGCCTCGACCAGGTTGCCGAAACAGTGCGGTCGGCCGCGCACGTGCACGTCCCAGAGCCACGCGGGATGGGTAAGCCCTTGCCACACGCGGCCGAGGTCTGCGGCGAATCCGGGCGGGCCCGACATCCCGGACCGATAGTCGCGGTAGCGCGCGCCCGCGACCGGCAGATCGGCGGTAAAGATCAGCGTCGAGCAACGTTGGGCGGCGACGCGCTCGAGCAAGCTTGCCATGACGCCGCGATCTTTGATCATGTAGAATTGAAACCAGATCGGCGCGCTCGAGGCGCGGGCCGTTTCCACGACGTCGCAGATGCCGAGTGTGGAGAGGCAGAACGGGACGCCGGCCTTTTCGGCTGCACGCGCGGCTTGCGTCTCCCCGCGCCGCGCGAACATGCCGGCGAAGCCGACCGGCCCGAGACCGACCGGCATCGTCACCTTTTGGCCGAACCATTCGGTCTCCAGCGAAACGCTGGACACGTCGCGCATCACGCGCTGGCGCAGAGCGATCGCCTGAAGCTCGCTGATGTTGCGCCGCAGCGTGATTTCGTCGTAGGAGCCGCCGTCGAGATAGTGGAAGAGGAGCGGCGGCAGGCGCCGGCGGGCCAGCTCGCGGAAATCCGAGATCGACGCGGCGGTCGGCATGCGCCTCACATCGTCCAGCCGCCGTCGACGACGAGGGCTTGACCGGTGACGAAAGACGCTTCATCGGAGGCGAGAAAGACGGCAGCGGCGGCGATCTCTTCGGCGCGGCCGAGCCGGTTCATCGGCTGACGCGCGATAAACCGCCCGAGCGCCGCTTCGGGATCCGCCGCCGCCGCGATTCGCGCGCGCAGCGAGGGCGTGTCGACCGTGCCGGGGCAGAGGGCATTGCAGCGCACGCCGCGCGCCACGAAATCCGCCGCCACCGACTTGCTCAATCCGATGACCGCGGCTTTGGTGGTGCCGTAAGCGCAGCGATTGGGTGCGCCGGTGATGCTCGACGCCACCGAGGCCACGTTGACGATCGATCCCGCCCCCGCCGCCAGCATGCCCGGCAGCGCCGCGCGGATGAGGCGGATCATGGACGCAACATTGACGTCCCAGGCCTCCGCGAATTGATCGAGGCTCGACTCGAGCACGCTGCCGTTCTGCACGATACCGACGGCGTTGAGGAGCACGTTGCAAGGGCCGATTCGGGCAAACAGCGCCGTGACCGCGCTCTCGTCGCGCACGTCGAGCAAGACGGTCGATAGACCGGGCGTTTCGGCAGCGAGCGCTTGGAGGGCGCCGGAATCGATGTCCGCCGCCCACACGCGCGCGCCCTCGGCATGGAAGGCCAAGGCAACGGCGCGGCCGATGCCCGCGCCCGCAGCCGTCACCACCGCAGTCTTGCCTTGCAATCGCACGTTTGCTCTCCTCGCCGGTCCTACACTACTTCGTCAGATCCGTGCTGCCAGATCGTTGTTGCATCCGAGCAGCGATGAGGCCGAAGCGACACGGTTAGCCAACCGTCGGCGCGCTGGGATGGACCAGCCCGCGGCGCTTCAGCACCTCAAAAAGCTGGCCCGGAATCGCGACGTTTCTCCACGCCGCTTGCTGCTCGATTTCGGCGACGCTGCGGGCGCCGACGACGACGCACGCAATCGCCGGATGCAGCAGCGGGAACTGCAGGGCCGCTGCGGCCAGGGGCACCCCTTCGGCTTCGCATGCGTCCCACAGATCGAGCGCCTTTGCCAAGACGTCCGGTGGCACGGCCAGGTATTCGTACGTGCTTTCCGGCGATGGCTTGGTAGCGAGAAGCCCGGAGTTGAAGACGCCGGCGGCGAGGACGCGAACGCCGCGCGCGACGCAGCAATCGAGCATGCCCGAGATGAGGGCCGGTTGCTCCAGCAGCGTGTAGCGTCCGGCGAGCATGATGACGTCGAGTCGCGTGCGCTCCAGGATCTCGACGCACACCTCCCATTCGTTGACGCCCAGGCCGATGCGTTCGACCAAGCCCTCCGTTCGGGCTTCGTTCAAGGCCGGCAAGGTCTCGTCGAACAATTCGCGCATCCGTTCGCCATGGGCTCTGCCGTGAACCCGTGCGCCGATGTCGTGCACCAAGGCGATGTCGAGCTTGTCGATTCCGAGCCGCTCGAGACTACCCTCCAGGCTCCGCCGCACGCCATCGCGCGAATAGTCGAAGCGCGGGCGGTACGGCAGGGGCTCGACGAACCCGAAATCACCTTCCGAGCCGGGCGGCACTGCCTCCAGCACGCGTCCGACCTTGGAGCTTACGAGCGGCCGTGGTCCGCTCCAATGTGCGAGCGCCTGGCCGATGCGGGTCTCGCTGAGGCCGTGCCCGTAAAAGGGTGCGGTGTCGATCAAGCCGAACCCGCACCGAAGCGCAGCGTGGATGGTGGCCTCGGCCTCCTCGGAGGAAACGGCGCGGTAGAGGTTGGCGATGCCCGCGCCGCCGAGGCCCATCTTGGGGAAATCCACGCTTTCCCGGCTCCCGTGTCCACTTTTCTCGAGCGGCACGGCTCTCACGACTTCCTTCGTTCCGGCGTGACTTCGCGGGAGCCAACGCTTGCCGAAACGTCATGGAAGATACGATAAAATCTGGACGCGGTTTCGCCGAACAGCGCCCGCCGCGAAGCCTCGTCGCTCGTCCCGCAAAGATCCCGCGCCATCTCGAGCCATCCGGCATAGTCGCCGGCCATATGGAGCACTGGCCAATCGCTGCCCCACATGAGGCGCTCGGGGCCGAAGCTCTCCAGCAAGTGCGCAACATACGGCCGCAATGCCTCGGTGCCTTGCGCCGGCGCGGCCTCGGTGAGAAGCCCGGAGAGCTTGCACCATACGTTGGTGAGAGCGGCTGTCCGGGTGATTTCGCTTCCCCACGGTTCGAGCGCGCCCGAGGCGATGGGCGGCTTGGCGCCGTGATCGATCACGATAGGTAGGTCCGGGTGACGCTCGGCGAAGACGCAGATGTGCCGAAGGTGGCGCGTGAACACGAGCGCGTCGAAGCTGAGGCCGTGTGCCTTCATCGTCTCGATGGCCGGGTCGAGTGCGCGGTCGAGAATCCAATCGTCCTCGGCTAGCCCTTGCAGCATCGGTCGTAAGCCGCGCATTTTGGCGTGCCGGGCGAGCTCCGCGATCCGGCGGGGAGCCTGGGGAGATCGGAGGTCGACCCAGCCGACCACCGCTTTCACCGGATCCGAATGCGCCGCAGTTTGCAAAAGCCAATCCGTGTCGCGATCGTTCGGTTGCGTTTGCACCAGCACCGTGCCGACGACATCGAGCGGCGCTGCCGCTAGCGCCCAATCTTCGATCTCGAAATCGCGATGGATGGCGACGAGGTCCGGCGTCGGCCAGGTGCAACCATTCTGGCCGATACGCCATAGATGCTGATGGGCGTCGATGATCATCGCCCGTCCGCCGGGGGGAGGTCGCACCCGTCCGTGCACGTCGAGACGCTCGTCGTCACCGCCGCAGTGTAACCGGCATCATCGCTTTCGACGGACGGAAACGCCGTTGCCGGGGGGCGTGTCGTCGCGAGAAATCGCACCGTGCCGGAAGACGTTCCGCGAGCGACCGCAAGAATTGTGAGCCGTGGGGGGGCACCCTTCGCGACTAACGGGCCATGATTTTGCGCTCCCCGTGGAGCTGCTTCGTTCCCGCGGGAATGCTTGCGCTAAGCGGTCTTTCGTTCGTCTCTTGCTCCCATCCCGAGATCCCGAAGGGCGGCGCGGGTGCGAGTGGCGCGTCCGCGACGAGCAGCACCGGGACGGGAACGAGCGCTACGGGAACGAGCGCTACCGGAACGGGCACTGGGTCCGGCACGGGCGCTGGCGGCAGCGGGACGGGCTCGGGCGGCGCGGGTCCAGGCGGCGGGACGGGTGGCGCAGACGCGGGAAGCGGCGGCCATGGTGGCGACATCATCGTTGATCGTGATGGAGGCGTTGACGCCTCGACGCCGCCTCCCAAGACATCCTGCGGCGACTCACCGTACAGCGACAAGTGGTCGCCTGGTTACGCCCAAGATCCGACGGTCCTTGCCCGCGTTCAGTCGGTGGTCGGCTCGATGAGTGTCACGGAGAAGGCCGACCAGATGCGCGGCACGAACCCAGGAAACGGCCAAAACTTCAACGACATCTTCAGAACTCCCGACAACCCGAACAAGAGCATCCGCGGCTTTCTTTTCCGCGACGGTCCACGCGGCGTCAATCTCGCCTCCCAACTTTCTGCGGGCAAGACCGGCTATTCCACTTCCTTCCCTGCCCCCATGGCGCGGGGAGCGGCATTCGACATGGATCTCGAATACCGCATCGGCGTAGCCATCGGCGACGAGACGGTGGCGTCGGGCAACACGATCATCCTAGCGCCTACCACCAACGTCTTGCGACACCCCGCGTGGGGGCGCGCGCAAGAGACGTACGGCGAGGACCCGTTCTTGCTCGGGCGCCTGGGCACCGCCTTCGTGGCCGGCGCGCAGGAGTATGTTCCAGCCTGCGCCAAGCACTATGCCGCCAACAACATCGAGAACGGGCGCGACAGTCTCAACGCCACGATGGATGAGCAAACCCTGCGCGAGGTCTACGCCCGTCACTTCGAGATGATGATCAAGGACGGAGGGGTCGCCTGCGTCATGGCGGCCTACAATCTCGTGAACGGGACGAAATCGACGCAGAACAAGCATCTTCTGACAGATCTTCTTCGCACCGATTTTGGATTCAAAGGTTTCGTCCTGTCCGACTGGTGGGCGATGCCCGGCGGGCAAAACGCGAGCCTTCCACCCGATACCCGCACCGCCAACGCGGCGCCCGCCGTTCAAGCGGGCATGGACATGGAGCTTCCCTGGTCGCTCAACTTCCAGCAATTGGAAGCGATCACCGGTGCCGGCAGGCCGCTCGCAGAGACGGACATCACCAGGGCTGCCAGTCGCATCCTGGAGCAGAAATTTCGCTTCAAAGTGGCAGAGACGAATCAGCCGATCGGACTGAAATCGCCGAAAACTACGCTGAGCGGACAAGGAGCCATCGAGAACAACGCCGATAACATCAAGCTCGCCGAGGAGGCGGCGGAGAAATCGATCACCCTCCTCAAGAACGACAACAACACCCTTCCCTTGAAACGCACCGCATTAAAGACAATTGCCGTCATCGGTGCCGATGTTCCCTACCGCGTCGTCAATACCGACCTCGCGACCGGCACCATCCGCTTCGCGCTCGACGTGAGAACGGGCGATCTCGGGAGCAGTCGCGTTTTCGCAGATCCCGCAAAAAGTACGGGCCCGGCGGCGGGAATCCAGGCTTCCGCGGGAGCGGGGATCAATGTGGTGAGTGGCTCGAGTGCATCGCTCGCCGACACTGCCGATTTCGTGGTGGTGATGGCGGGGCTCACGCCCGAAGACGAGGGCGAGGAGTACACCGGCGCCGGCGACAGGAAGAACTTTTTGCTCGATGGAAAATCGGGTTCCAACGCGCAGAACAATTTGATTCGAGACGTGGCGCTGAAGAACAAGCCCATGGTCGTCGTCCTCGAGGGAGGCAGCGTCATCGACATGCCTTGGCTCGATCAGGTACCGGCGGTGGTGATGGCCTGGTACCCAGGCATGAGGGGCGGCGCCGCACTCGGCAAGCTGCTCTTCGGGGACGTGAACTTCAGCGGAAAGCTGCCCGTGACGTGGCCCAAGAAGTGGGAAGACGAACCGACTTTTTCCGCGGGAGCGACGACGGCGATGGACTACTACCTCGGCTATCGCCATTTCGACAACAAGTCGATTGTGCCCCTGTTTCCGTTTGGTCATGGCCTGAGCTACGCGAAATTCGAGTACAAGAATCTCGGCGTGCCGTGCAGTGACGTGACCAAGAACGGCGTCGTCAACATCACCGTCGATGTCACCAACAGCGGCGCTGTAGCAGGTGACGAGGTGGTCTTCCTCTTCGTCTCCTATCCCGGCGCCACGGTTCGCCGGCCGGCCAAAGAATTGAAGGGCTTTTACCGCGTCTCGCTCGATGCTGGGCTGACGAAGCGCGTCAGCATTCCCCTCCGCATCGCCGATCTCAAATACTGGGATACGGCCGGCAATGGTTGGCAGGTGGCGAGCGGCCCCGTCGAAGTGAAGGTTGGACCGAGTGCCGCCAATCTCCCGCTCGCCGACATGCTCACGGTGAAGTGAATCGTGAAGAGGTCGATCGGCCGACATACGCTGGGAGTCGTCGCGTTCCTCGCTGCAGCGCGAGTGACGCACGTACGCCCATCGCACGCCGAGCCCGCGGCGGCTCCCGAGCCGCCTGATCCTTCCGGCGTCAGCCGGACCGAGCCGAAGCCGGTCGAGCCGCCGCCCAGTACAGGCAGCCTGGGCCCGATCGAACGTCTTCCCTTATCCGCGTATCCGGAGCCGCGCACCCGTGGTCTGCGTGGCGGATCCCTTTGGATGACCTTTCACGGCCTGCAGTGGCCGTATTACCGGCAAACGGGCATCGGTGTTTCCGGATACGCCTGGATCGATACCGGCTACGAGAAGATCGACCGTGGCCACCCCACGCAGCAAGGAATCACCTATTGGCTACAGCAGGGCCGCTTCCTTCTACGCGTCACCCCCACGTATACGCAGGGCAACTATTTCGTACAGGGCCAGGCCGAGCTCGTCGCCAACAAGGAGCAGTCGACGCCTCCATCCGTGACCAATGCCGACGACGTCTGGGTTCGGGCGGGTCGATGGAACACGTGGGACGTGCAGCTCGGTCGCTATGAGGCATGGGAAATCTACCACTTCGGCATGGGGCTCGACTTGAATACGCTCGAGCGCCGCGGAGCCTTCGACGAGCTTCGCGGCGCGCCGGAGATCTATGGCGTCACCTATGCATTTTATCGGCCGCCCGGTGTGGGCCAGGCCGCGCTTCATCTCTATCCGACGGATTTTCTGCGTTTCGAACTAGGAACGCAAATTGGGAACGAATTCGGCTCGAATGCGCTGGCCGGCCGCCCGGTCGGGATCTTCGACCTTGGCTGGTTGAAGCTGAAAGGAGGGGTCGAATACAAGCGGCTCACCGATCAGAAGGAGGCGGCCCGAGCGGAAAGGACGATGCGGGGCGGGGGCGCGGCCATTCAATTCGTCATTGATCCCTACATCGAATTCGGCGCGAGCGGCGCTTACGGCCTCGTCGACACGACCAAGCCCGACGGTACCATCGATGCCGAAGCGAGTACGACGACGATGAGCGTGGGAGGGTTCGCCAATGGCCGCCCGGTCGAAGATTTAGTCCTCGGCGTGGGGCTGAACATGACGACGGTGGAAGATCTTCACTACGATCCGTCCCTCGACGACGTGCAACACTTTCATCAGCTCCAAGCCTTCGGAGCGGTCCAGTACCTGGTACTCAAGCACCTCTTCGTCAAAGCAGTCTTCGCCTACGCCAAAGCCGACAGCTATCCAACGTTCAGCGAGCCCGTCTATACGAATACGATGGTGAGCGGACGCCTTCGGCTACTCTACCTCTTCTGATGACGGTGCCGACCAGCGCGGGCGCCAGTTACCTATTCATGACGAACCGTGCGACGTCGTCGCCCAAGGCGCGGCCCAAATTCTGGCTGAAGCGAAAGTGGACACCGCCCCAGACGCGGGCGTTGTCGATCTCATCGGCGATCTGGCTGAGGGAGCCGTAGCTGCGCGTCACGCCGGGGAGAACCGGGCTGGTCAGGGTGATATTCGCCTTGTCGCCGAAGAATTTCTTGAGGACATGCTTGGACGCACCGGCATAGCAAGCGTGGCCGGAGACATAGTCGGGGAACGGCGGTGCGACGAGGAAGGACGACCATGCCGCATCGGCGTTGGTGGCGGGATTTCCGTCGGTGTCAGCCGCACGGATGGCCGTCTCTGGGCGCCAAAAATTGTAGCCGTACTTGGTGTCCCAGCAGGCGATGATGGCATCGGCGCCCGCCATGTTGAGCAGCGCCAAAATGCGAGCGCTCTTGGCAAGGTGGATCCCCTTGGCTGCCAAAAGCTGGCGGGCGGTGAGATTCCAGCCCTGGGTGCCGGGTACAGCCCAGAAACGGGGAACATCGATTTGGTCCTGCGTGCGGGTTGCGACCGATGAGCCGAGCAACTTCGTCTCCTCGAACGCGCGGGCGTACTTGGCGCTGGTCAGG